>Ga0189282_100044_pt1 | contig 235166 bp, 223 predicted proteins | sample N26C3minimetaG_FD_130328 | JGI IMG/M metagenome (GOLD analysis project Ga0189282, IMG submission 130328) | Marine microbial communities from the Costa Rica Dome - N26 C3 mini metaG | ecosystem: Environmental > Aquatic > Marine > Oceanic > Photic zone | place: Costa Rica: the Eastern Pacific... | reverse complement strand
TGTCGAACTCCTTTAAAATCTTTGCGATCTGTGTTGGTGAAAATTTGCTCTTCCTCATAATGATGTTTAAAATTAAGATTATTATTCTACTTTTAAACAGTTCGGTTTTAAGGGGAGCTTACAGGGTTTCGGTGATCACCAAATGGTCCAGCACTTCCACATGGATCAGTTTGCCCACTTTTAGCATATGGTCGGTAAAGTTAAGGTCGGCATCGGTCACCTCGTGCGAGCCGCTGGGGTGGTTGTGCACCAAGATCAGCTTGCTGGCCAGTTTGTAAATCGCCATCCGGAACACATCGGGCGGGTCGGCATTTACCCGGTTGCTAGCGCCAAGGCCAATGAGCTCCACAAATAAGATCTTGTTGTTCTGGTTGAGCCCCACCACCCAAAAGTGCTCCTGGTTGCGGCGAATCTTGTTTTCGCGCAACAGCACCTGCTGCATGATCGCATATATGTCCGCAGAGTTGAGCACCTTGATCTTTTGTTCTTTGGTAAGCCGTACGTTCATGGTAGGTAAGTTATGTGTTGGGATGGGAAATTTAGGCGAAGCACGCCAATAATGCAAATGCCGCCACAAAAGAAACTGCTGCGCCTGCCCATGGTTTCCCAAAAAAGCAGTGCGCGCTGCCCCAAAGTTTCGTACATTTAAAAAACCACAACTAAAAACACACGTATGGACACTATAGCCGTTAAGGCCTTTGGCACCCAGTCTGCCGAAGCCGATTTAAAACAAATGCAGATCGACCGAAGAACGGTCCTCGAAAAGGACATTGAAATTGATATCCTCTACTGCGGGGTCTGCCATTCCGACCTTCACTTTGCTCGCAACGATTGGGGCATGACCCAATACCCAGTGGTTCCCGGCCATGAGATCGTAGGCAAGGTCACCCAAGTGGGTTCCAAGGTTTCCAAGCACCAAGTGGGCGATATCGTCGCCGTGGGCTGTTTGGTGGATTCGTGCCGCAGCTGCCAAAGCTGCAAAAACGATGAGGAACAGTACTGCCCCGAATGGGTGGGCACTTACGGGGGCTTCGACAAGCATTTGAACAGCCCCACCCATGGCGGTTATTCCGAAAAAATTGTAGTGGACAAGGACTTCGTGCTTCGCGTGCCCAAAAATCTGGACCTGGCGGGTATCGCCCCCGTGCTCTGTGCGGGCATTACCACCTGGTCCCCGTTGCGCCACTGGAAAGTGGGCAAGGACAGTAAGGTGGCCGTGGTAGGCTTGGGCGGCTTAGGGCATATGGCGTTGAAATTGGCGTCGGCCTTGGGTGCCGAAGTGACCTTGTTTTCGCGATCGACCAATAAAATGGACGATGCCAAGGCATTGGGCGCGGACCATGTGGTCATTTCCACGGATGAAGCCCAAATGGAACAGGCCGCAGGCCAGTTCGACTTGATCATCGACACCGTACCCTACGAGCACGATCTTAACCCTTACGTGGCCACCTTGGCTACCAACGGAACCTTGGTCGTGGTGGGCTATTTGGGGCCATTGGATCCCATGTTGGTCACCGTCCCCATGATCATGGGCCGAAAAAGCGTGGCAGGTTCCTTGATCGGTGGCATTGCCGAAACCCAAGAACTGTTGGATTTCTGTGGCGAGCACAACATTACCTCGGATGTGGAAGTGATCAACATTCAGGACATCAACACCGCCTACGAACGCATGCTCAAAAGCGATGTGAAATACCGTTTTGTCATCGATATGAAATCATTGAAGGAGTAGTTCGCGTTACAAGACGAAATCAACTTGCTGGACAAGGTATTCTTTAAATAAAAACCGCCCTTTGCAAATGGTTCGCAAAGGGCGGTTTTGTTTTTGCGCAAACGTATTTAAAGTTAGGGGATACCATCAAAGCAAAGTATAATCTGGCTAAAGCTCAAGAAACCATTGGATAAAAATACAGTGATATTTACAAGGAATACTTAAATGAAATTTACCAGTAGGAATTGGATGCCTTGAAGACTGATTTATCTATAATATGATACCATTCGTAGTAAATTAAAATCTTTAGTTTAAAAAAAATCTTACTTTTATAACGCACATAAAAATTAAATTAACCCCATACTTCAATGCACAGCATAGTTAGCTGTGTTCCCACCAAACATTGCACCATTTTATGAAAAACGCTTCTTACCTACTTGTGTTGTTCACTTTGTTGATATCCTGTACCAAAAGTGAAGAACCAAATTCCCCCAATATTCCTGAAACACCCGATGCAATTGCGCAGGGAGCACAATCCTTTAGTATTAGCAATAAGGAGATAACTGCTAAAAGCACTTCAGGCCTAACGGCTAAAGAGTTTATTCCAGCCAATGTTTTTGTTAGTGTGGAAACCAGCAATGGTGCTACTATTTTAAATAGAAAGAAACTTAGTGTAATAGATAATGGTGGTGATTATGTTACGGAAGAGATAATGCTGGATCCCGGAACATATAAATTAACTGAGTTTATAGTTATAGATTCTGATGATTTTGTCATTTCCTTGGTGCCAAAAGCCACCTCCGCATTATCTCAGTTTACCAGTACATCGCTTCCATTTAATTTCCCTGTACAAGAAGCTAATTCAAAGAATACACCTGTCGAAAATATTGAGGCAGCCGGCTATTCTTGGGTGCAATTTGGATATGAGGACGATGAGCTTGCTTTCCCCGAATCTGATGATTTCTTTACACTAACGGTTGATGATACGGAAAATCTAACAACCAAAACAATTGTTCTAAAGTCACTAACTGGCTCAACTTATAAGGTTGATTGGGGAGACGGCACTGTTGATGAGTATGTTTCAACCCTAAGTGACCTGAACATAAATAATGAACTGTCCCATGATTTTGAAGATAATGGTATTTATGAAATAAAGGTTATCGGGGCCATTGAGGCTATTGAAGAGTTAGAGTTTCGAAATAACGTTCCTGAAAATGGTTATCAAAGTAATCTTGTATCGGCGAATATTGGAAATTTGATTTTGTTGTCGACAATAGAATTTCATTTGGGTAAATTATCAACTTTGGATACATCCAGTAATATTGATTTGGAATATCTAAGTTTAGGGTACAATCAAATTATTGATTTAGATCTCACAAAAAATCAAAAATTAAAAAAGCTTTATGCAAGGTATAATCAGCTAACGGCGATAGATGTTTCCCAGAATCCTGATTTGGAATTTTTGTGGGTGGAAGGAAATCAAATTTCCAATTTGGATGTTTCCAATAACTCAAAATTAAGTGTATTGCTAGCAAGAGGGAATGTTTTAACCAATGTAGATTTTACTAATAATCAGGACCTCCAGCGATTTGATTTGAGCAATAATTTACTGTCCAGTATTGATCTTTCCCAAAACCTGAGTTTATATGAAATCAATGTTGGGGCAAATAACCTCACTCAGATAGATCTTTCCAATAATACTGAATTGGAACGTATAGATTTATATGAAAATCAAATAAGCTCGATTGATCTTTCTTCAAATCTGAGACTAAGGGATTTGTATATAGGTGATAATTTGCTAGATAATATAGACTTAAGTTTACATAGTAGTTTCGAAAGGTTATCAATTCACAATAATAATTTAACTAGTCTGGATTTATCCAACAATCCCTTGGTATCCCATTTGTATGTTGGCAGTAATCAATTGAGTGCAGCCCAATTGGATTTGATAATTTCCAGTATTTATACTAATGCCGTTTCAAACTCAATTACCACGGGATATATCGATTTTCAAAACAATCCAGGTACGGATTTGATTGACCAAACTACTATTGCTAAAATCAATGAATTAGCGTTGGATTATGATTGGTTATTTAATAACGGTTAATAGTTAGGCTGATTAATCCAAGATGACAAAGGTTTAGGTCAAGTCATAGTATAAAAAAGGCGCACACAACGGTACGCCTTTTACTTTTAATAGAAGTTTAGTCTTATTATTTCATCCCAGGCAAACCTTCCGGTTTTTTGGTCTGCCAAGAGAATGGAGCCGCTGCTTTTTCCACAGGAGCTACCTCGTTCAAGGTCTCGGCATCATAGACCCTTCCGTTTTTGACCACATGGGTCAGGGTGTTGGTGTTGCGGATATCTTCCAACGGATTTTGGTCCATGATCAGGATATCGGCCAATTTACCTTCCTCAATACTGCCCAAATCACCGTCCAAACCAAGGGCTTCGGCCCCCAGAATAGTGGCGGTTTTTAAGGCATCTATATTCTTCATGCCGCCGCTGGCCACCGACCACAGTTCCCAGTGGTAACCCAATCCCTGCAGCTGCCCATGACTTCCTACGCCACCAATACCATCGGCCTCTACCAAATCCTTCATAAACTCGGCGTGCTTTTGGAATACGTGCTCTTCGGGCATAAACCAGGCAGCCCTTCTGCGCGATTTCTGCGCCAACTCTTCGTAAGGCGTAAAATACTGCAGCTTTTTGTCGTGGTACACATCTTCCGTGGCATAGTAGTAGTTCTCCGCCCACGGTCCGCCGTAGGATACCAAAAGGGTAGGGGTCACTGCCATTTTGGACTCGGCAACGGATTGCACCACATCCTTATATATAGGATAAATGGGGAAAGAATGCTCGTGTCCAGGATAGCCGTCCAACAACTGGGTCATGTTGAGTTTAAAGTCCAATCCACCTTCGGTGGTGGGCATCAATTCCAGTTCCTTGGCCGCCATGATTACCCATTGGCGCATTTGGCGATTGCCCACCAGGTACATTTTGATGCTCTTGGTGTTGTAATACTCGCTGTATTGCTTTAGCACATCTTTGGCGTGCTCCAACGATTTGAGTTTGTACGACCAGTAGCCAACACCGGGCCCGGTGCTATATACACGGGGGCCGTGCATCATGCCGGCATCTACCATATCGGCATAAGTGAGCACGTCGGTGGTTGCCGTTTGTGGGTCGCGCGTAGTGGTGACGCCATAGGCGAGGTTGGCGGAATAGATCCAAATCTGATTTTTATGGATGCCCCAATTGGGCCACATATGCGCATGGGTATCCACAAAACCGGGGGTGATGGTCTTACCGCTGGCATCGATTTCCACGGTGCCTTTGGGCATTTCCAAACTACCTGAGGGTCCAACGCCTTTGATGCGGTTGTTCACGATGAGAATATCGCCATTCTCGATGACCTCATCACCTTTCATGGTAATGATCCTCGCCCCTTTGAGCAATACACTGCCTTCGGGAATATCCTTCGTGTAATTTACCTTTACCTTGATTTCATCCGCTTCAAAGACCTTTTCCTCTTCCTTGTCCTTTTTATCCCCCTCTTTATCCTTGTCTTCTTCTTTTTGTTTGTCCTTTAGCTCTTCCGCTTCTTTTTTGGCCAAGGCCACACTATCTGCATAGGCTTCTGCCGCTGGAATATTGTAGATAAAATGACTGGCTCCGAGCGACCAGTGTACATTTTTGCTATCGCTTCGCCACGCGGGGAACTCACCGCCCATCACCGTTAGTTTTTTGGCAGGGAAAGCCGCTTTGTCCGCATCGGCCACCGATATTTTCGGGGTCTGCCCGAATTTGGGAAGGGTCACGGTGTAAATATCATTGTTGATTTTGGCCAGTGCCGTAGTTCCGTCAGGCGATATTTTGATTTCTGAAGGTGCGGACGATTTATCCTCGGGTGCCTGATACTGTTCCGACCCGGGCAGGATATTGTGACCTCCATTGTGATCGTGGAACCCAAAGGAATAAGAACCAAAGGTGGTGATGCCGCTCAATTTCAAATGTTCTTTTTGATCGGTACCATCCCAACGAATGGACAACAAAGATTTATCCTTGCTCAGGTAAATGCGGTCATCCACTTTGGTGAAATGTGGGACGGAACGTCCTTCCGCCTTGTCGATGACAGTGATTTTTCCGCCCTCAGCGGGAATCCACGCCAAATCCTCTTCCGCACCGCTGGCCCTTGGACCGATGGCATCTCGGTATACCTGTGCCGGACCTTTTAGGAAAACAATCCTATTGCTGCTGTACGACCATGCTGGACTGCTATAAATGGCAGCCTCATCCGTCAGTTTTTGAATACCACCGCGGCCATTGGCGCTGACTTTGTACAAATGTCCGCCATTCGTCTCCCACGTCGCAAACACGATATTTTTGCCATCGGGTGACCAAGCAGGTTGCGCTTCGGTAAAGTCGTTTTTAGTGAGCCTTTTTGGGGTTCCATTGGGCAAATCCATTACGTAGAGCCTGTTCAGGGCCGTAAAGGCCAATTGACTGCCATCGGGCGAGGGCACACCATCACGGATTTGGGTGACCAAGGCTTCTGGTGTATCCTTGATCGGATATTTAAACTTGAGCTGTGGTCCCATTTCCAAGTTCACATCCACTTCAAAAGGAATCTCGGAAGCAGCATTGGAAGCAATATCGATACTGTAAATTTTTCCACCGTAACTGGTCACCAGATTCTTGCTATCGGGTGTAAAAGCCATTGCTGGCAATACGCCCAAAGGAGCAATGGATTCCTGCTCATCACGCTGTACGGGGTAAGCCAACCAACGTTCGTCCCCGTTTTCCAGATTACGTAGCACCAATCCGGTTTCGGTTTCAAAACGGCTACCGTACACCAACCATTTGCCGTTGGGCGAAAGGGTAGGAGTGAAAGCGGAGCCGTAGCGGGAGGTAATGGTCGCCAAATCGCCGTCTTCCATGTCGTAGGTACCCAATTGGTATTGTGGCAACTGCGCGTTGTAGTTCCAGGCACGCATTCTTCGGGAAAAATAAATCAGCTTTCCGTCGGGTGCGAATTCGGGATCTATGGTCTTTAGGTTTTCAGGCTCATCGATCAACTGGGCGCCACCGCCACCATCTTTATGGTATAGGTGCAGTTTGATGTTCCTTCGACCACGTGCACCAACGATATATTCACCATCGGGACTCCAATCGGCCGAAAAGAAGTTCTGATTGTCGTCTTTTGTGATCTGTTTGGTTTCTTCGGAAGCCAATTCCATGGTCCAAATATTGTCGGAACCGCTTTTATCGGAAATGAACACGATGGATTTTCCATCTGGACTGAACCTCGGATGAACATCATATGCCATTCCTTCGGTAATGCGGGTTGCTTTGCCACCTTGAATAGGAAGGGTGTAGAGGTCGCCCATCATATCAAATATAATGGTCTTTCCATCGGGGCTCACGTCAAGTGATAGCCAAGTCCCTTCCTTTGTGGTGAAGGTGACGGTACGTTCGGGTTCCAAGGGCAGCTCCTTGGTCGCTTTTTTGGTAGTGTCGGTCTCTTTTTCCCCGTTTTGCGCAAGTGCGGGAGAAAGCCCCATAAATAGGGCCATGGCCCAGAGGCAATAGTTACGTTTCATATAGTCAGTTTATGCTTGATAATAGCTAACAAGGTATGAAAAAATGGTATAGGGATATTGTTTTTTTAGATGAGGGTTTACAGTGTTTCCACTATAAATCCTTATCACATCGTAAATTGTTTTGTCTCACTATTAAAAATTTCTAAATCAAAGTCCCGTATAGGCATGAATTTCATAAAACAAGGAATTTTGAAGTCCGTAAAGGTTGATTGGTTCGTAAATAACAGCAAATATCAACCTCATGATCCAGCCTTGTAAACAATGGCTTTTATCGATTTTTTTAGTGTTGGCAGTTGTGCTGCCGTCTTTTGGGCAAGACCCAAAAACCTATGAAGGCCCGCTTCAAGTGGGTGATTATTCCGGTCAGGCCGTTTATCAATACATCATATCGGATTTGGACACCATTTATAATGGTGATTTTTTATGGGAACAATCCAACTTGGAAACCTTGGTGGAAAACGAGGATGCTTCTTTTCGTATTTCCGGTGCCTTTGACCAAGGCATTGCCAATGGTCCGTGGCAATTTGAGTTTGGGGAGTATCAAACCAATAGCCAAAGTCAGGTAGTGGGCTACGAATACCGTGTTTTGGTGAGCGGTACCCAAGAAAAGGGAGAAGGGCTGCTGGTGGATGGAAAGCCCGATGGAAACTGGACCTACACCATCAACCAAATCAAGGACTCCGAAATACAGCAAATTCTTTTTAAAAGCGATATCACATACGATAAGGGCGTTCCCCAACAAAATTTTCAGATAGAAAATGACAGCAGTGTCTTGGTCGGGAGGTTTTTACGTGATGGCTTAGCCCACGATGAATGGTCCTACTACGGCACCGAGCGCGTGGAGGATATGGAGGATTGGTTTTTTGATGACGGATTGCTGCGCAACATTCGTTTGACCTCCGACCAAGCTTCCAAGGAAATTCAGGTTTTTGACACCAACGCGCCCAATTACAAGACCATCCCTTTGCATATGGGCTATATCGCGCTCCTGGAGGCTGTTTTACAAGAGCAAGAAGTGGAAAGTGGTATCGCCGGCATACTGGCCCAAAATCTTAGTTATTACCAAAAGATAGATAAGGTGCTGGGGCAATTGGGGTCTGATGGTTTTCAAATGGAAGCCAAAGTAAAAGTCCCTTTTTATCCGCTGGATTCCCTTCAGCAAAAGACTTTGGAACAAATTAGCTCGGATTACAAATTGGCTGCTGGACTTAGCCGTACCATTTTGCAGAACAGCCATTTGAATATTGTGAAGCGTACCGACCCAGAGGCTTTTTTCTACTATAATGTGGCTCAAAAAATAAGCACGGATTTTCTGGAGCCCTTAAGGGCATTGGTCAGTTACCAAGAAAATGACATTGTGGCCTATCAGGAAATCCCTGTAATGCTGCAACGGTTGTGGCCCAATGGAAAACCAGGGACCGAAATCACGGTAGCGGCCAACGAATCCGGGGAAATGCGAAGTTTTAGCCTGCCCAGCTCGGAAGAGTTTGGCTACGAAGGCAACGATTTACTTTCCGTAGCCGCTTTGGCCACCTATGCCCGAATGAGTTTGGAATACATCAAGGGGTCTTTGGCATCGAGGTTGACCAATGAGGAGCAATTGCAAATGCTCAATGGTCTCGAAGAGGAACTCATACAGCTCAACAATCTACTGGAGCGTGAGGTGGATTCTGTTTCAGGATTTACTATGGAGTATAGGAATACGTTGGACAATCTTCAAAAGTTAGCGGACAGCTCTTTGACTACCTATGCGGATATGAAGAATCCCGACGAAAAATTGGCGTATGGCAATAGCGTCAAAACCTGTTTGATGGCATTGACCGACCTGGCCCAAACCCTGAAAGACATACCACAGCAGCAGGAAGCAATCAAAAAGGAATATACCAATGCCGTTTGGAACCCTTTTATGGCGAATGTGATGGCGGAACAGGTGAAAAAACGAATTACGGAAAGCTACGAGGAAGTTCTGATACCCTATTTTTTGAAGGCTACAGATTCCTTGGAGTGCGTTAACGTAAAGGAATTGAATGAACAGATTATACAGTCACATAAAACCATTTTTGGCCTACGAAACAAGGACACCCGAAAATTGGAACGTAAACTGCGAAGGGAAAAGCGGCCACTGGAGGTACTGCGACTTTTACAGGTAACATCAACCCCTAAAAACCAATAGGCATGGCAGTAGTTGGAAAGAGCCTCTTGGGGTTAGTGGTGGTATTGTTTTTGGTGGGTGCTGTTGGCCATGCCCAAGAAGAAGAACCACAGGTGTTACCGGAAACCTCCCAGTACAAGGAGCCCAAAACCAAGGTGTGGTTCAATACCTACGGTAATATTAGGATTGGAAAGCGTTTCTTTTGGGACGCACAGACGCATTTGAGGCTTGAGGAAACCAAAAACACTGCGTTTTTTGGGCAAGTGGGTCAAATCTACAATAGGCACGCCATTGGTTACATCTTCAATAAGAAGACCGATGTTCGATTGGGTGGGGTAGTGCGTATCAATTTTAACACCGACGAGGATTCGGAAGACCGAAATGTGGTTCCGGAATGGCGGATTTGGCACCAGTACCAATTTGCCATGCCCTTTTACTCGGCCATGCTCTATCACCGCATTCGAATAGAACACCGATGGACCCAAGGCTTTGCAGAGAACAGCGAGTATATTTTCAGAAACCGTTGGCGGTATATGTTCCGCGCCAAGATACCTTTGAACGATACCAAATTACAGCCCAAAACATGGTATGTTTCCCCAGAGGCCGAGTTGATTATGCAAAGCGGTAAGGAAGTGGTGGCAAGCCCTATGGAGGACTTGCGTTTGACCACTACGCTTGGTTACATTGTTACACCCAGGTTGACCTTTGCCGCAGGGGTGATGTATTCCCAGGGCCAGGAAAGGCTTAATGGTGGATTTTACCAGCAGGGTTGGACACTGCGCTTCCACATGTACTTTTCCCCAGACTTTAGGAGGGTGAAAAACAAACTGCCCGACGTCCATTTAACGGATTGATACGTACCTATTAACGAACCATGTGATTGAAAATGAAACTTAAAAAATACACATTCTTCATATTATTGGCAGTCTTAGCGGTCGGAACGGTTTTCTTCGTTGCCAAATCCCTCAAATTAAAAAAAGAACTTGCCCTCACGAAGGAGCAGAATCAAACATTGACCAAAAAGCTGGAATCACACGAGCAATTGGCCAAGATAGATTCACTTTTATTGGAAGGCGATTACGATGGAGCCATTGCATCCTATCAAACCAACTTGCAAACCGCAGGCAAGGAAAACAATATGGTAATTCCATTGCGCATTGCCCTGGCGGAAAAACTACGGAACAAGGATATAAGCTTAAACATGGCCGAGGTAGACGAAACTGAAAAACAGGATTCTTTACCCGTTTCCCGTTGGTCCGAAGAAACGGCCATTAGAAAATACGATTCCCTTAATTTTTCGTTGGAAAAAACAAAAGTGCAGTTGGCACGGTTGAAAAAGCAGCTTCAGCAAAAATCCTATGGGGAATATTTGACCTTTACCAGCCAAAAAGGAAACCAGTTGCACTACATTGGCCAGGTTAAGAATGGAAAAGCCCATGGTTTTGGTGTGGCCTTGCTGGAAACGGGCAGCCGGTACGAAGGGGAATGGAAAAACAATCAGCGCCATGGCGAAGGTACCTTTTATTGGCCTGATGGGGAATACTACGTGGGCACCTATCAAAACGATAAACGCAGCGGTTACGGCACGTATTACTGGCCCAATGGTGAAAAATATACCGGGCAGTGGAAAGATGATAAGCGCAGCGGTACCGGGAAATTCTATGATGCCGAAGGCGAAATTGTGGCCGGTGGCGAATGGAGCGATGACAAACTGGTAGAGGTCAACGAAAAATAGGAGGTTAAATCACTCTTGACCCACATCTTGCCCATCTTCCATCGTAATATGCATTATATCGAGGTTTTGTGAAATGCATCGTGATATCTGAAAGATTTTGTTAAATTTAGGGGGAACCAGTTATTGGTTTAAGCTAAATTAACTTAAAAATTGAGAACACGATTATGAAAAACCTCACAAGAACTCGACGCCATTCCCTTTGGATGGCAGCCGTACTCGGCGCAATTGCATTTACCTCTTGTTCGGACGAAACAATTACCCAAGATGATGCCAATGCCATTTTGGAAACGGAGACAAGCTCATTATCATTGGTGGATCATGGCGACAAAATGATCATGCTTGATGACTTGATCGTAGGTGATGACCTGCTTACCGCCCGTGCAACAAATGCCGCTGGCAACGATCGAGGCCGTTTTAACATTACCCTTAATTTTTTATTGCCACCCACAGAACGGCAGGAACAGGTATTCAATGATGCCGCTGCCCGTTGGGAGCGTATCATTATCAAAGATGTACCTTCCATTACAGGTACTATCCCATCTGCATTTGAGGGGTTCCCTCCAGCTTCTGAAGGAACCTTGGACGATGTGGTCATTGAGGTCGCTTTGGCGCCCATCGATGGCCCGGGCGGAATTTTGGGACAAGCAGGACCCCGTTTTGTACGCACCAGCGATTACTTGACCATTTCAGGTATTATGTTCTTTGATGTGGACGACTTGGCCTTTTTGGAAAGTCTCGGCCTCTTCGAAGATGTGATCGTACACGAAATGGGTCACGTTTTGGGAATAGGCACATTATGGAATATCTCAACACCTGATTTTGAACGTAATTTACTTTTGGGCGGAACAACCAATCCATATTTTGGAGGACGCAAGGCCAATGTGTTTTGGAATGCCGAAGGAGGTACGGGAGAGCTACCCATTGAGAGCATGTTTGGACCAGGTACCGCTTTTGGCCACTGGCAAGAGTCTACTTTGAACAATGAGTTGATGACCGGCTTTTTGAATTTGGGAGAAAACCCGTTGAGTAGAATAACCGCTGGGTCTATGAAGGATTTGGGCTACGGAGCAGCCAGCGTAGGAGAGTCGTATGATTTACCACGAGGCACACCGGGTGTTAATTTGAGCACTTTGGAAGAGGCCGGTACAGCAGAAGGATTGAACATTGCCGCTATGGAAGAATTGTTGATGCCCATAGGCTTTATCAATACCGATAAAAAATAAAATCCGCTCTTTAAAAATAATAGGCCTGCTTCCTTGGGGAGCAGGCTTTTTTTTGTTCATGGACTAAAAATTTTCTGCAACAACGGCCTATGCTAGAGTAACCCTTTGGCTTCCAGAGTTTTTTCCAAACGGTCATGGTTTTCCCAAAAGCGATCGGCTATTTTCTGCATCACCGCTTCATAGCCGGGGTGTGTTTCAAGTTTTTGGAATACGGGGTCTAATCCCATGAACAGCACAATCCAATACTGAAAGTGGTCTTTGGCCGCAAAAGCTTCCAATTGGGCAATGCCTTCGTCCAATTTGCCTTCGTAGGCATAAAGTACCGCCATGCTGGCTGGTTGATAGATGGACTGATCATGTTCGCAATAGTCGGCGTAAGCAGCAAATAGCTGGTCCGCTTCCTCCTGAAACCCCATTTTTTCGTACGTGTAGCCTATTTTTATGTCCTCTTGCGGATATATGCCCAACCCCATTGCTTTCCTGATGTCGTTGAACGATTTATAATACTGATAGGCACTATCATATTCTTTTTGAAAATAGTGCAATTTGGCTACTTCCTGCAAAATGTCGAGTCGGGTGGTGTCCTTTATCAGTTCACGTTTCAAACTGTTCAATGTTTGTTTGATGTCCTTGTTTTTGGCATATCGGATATACGCCTTTAAATAGGGAGCGTATTCATTGTCTGGATTGGTTTCGAGCGACTTGTTGATGTATAACAAGGCTTCATCCGTAAACCCGGATTGAGCAAGTGCATTACTTAGGTGTAGATAGGTATAGCTCTGTGTAATATTGTTTTCCGACACATCCAACTGAATGCCCTTTAGGGCATATTCCAAATATTTTCCGGTATTGGGGAGTGCATTGGAGTAAATGGAAGATAAGATATTGATCACACCCGAAGCATTGGGGTTGTATTCCAAAGCTTTTTCCAAATGTGGGACCGCCAACCGATAATCCCCAGTGTGCATATAATACAACGCCTTTGCAATTAAGCTTTCTGTTAGTTTGGAATCATGTAGCAGGGCCTTGTCCGCATAATTATTAATGGTCTCGGTATATTGTTTTTGTTTTTTATATAAATCGAGGTAGTAATAAGCTATGGCCAAATCTGCATAAACCAAGGCAAATTCAGGGTCCTCTTCAACGGCTTTTTCAAATAGGGGAATGGCCTCCAGAAGACCTTCAACCGTTCCTCTGTTAAAGGGCTCTTGTGCCTTTAGGTAATAATCGTAAGCCACCAAGTTCTCCGTAGGTTTTTTGTCAATCTGCTCCAACTCCGAAGGTGTTACTTGCGCCTTGATGGCATCTGCTATTTTTTTGGCCACTTCATTTTGTATTGCGAAAATATCCACCAATTGATGGGTATATTGTTCGCCCCAAACCTGTGTGTCGGTTACCGCATCGATCAATTGGATGTTGAGCATGACTTGGTCACCTATCTTCTGCCCACTGCCTTCCACAATATAATTTACGTTGAGCTCAGCGGCTATTTCTCCAATGTTCTGATTGGTATTCCGGTATTTTTCCACTGATGTACGGCTAATGACCCGTAAATCCTCAATTTTTTGAAGATTGCCCAAAGAGGCTTCCATCAAACCATTGACAAAATAAAGGTTGGTGGAATCACTGCTCTCATTTTTAAATGGAAGTACGGCAATTGATTTTTCGAGCGAAACTGTTTCCACCCTTTTTTGAGGAGGAGAGGAGGGAAGTAGTAACCAAATAAGACCGCCACCAATCACAAGTACCATGGCAAGGAGAGCCCAACGGTATCTTCTAAAAAAGGAGGGAGCGGCTATTTCGGTCCCTGCGTCCTGAAATCCCTGTTTGCCAACTTCGCCCGGGGGATGACCGTACTGTTCCCGAAAACACTTGATGAAATAGGAGACGCTTCCAAAACCTACTTGATATGAAATCTCGGAAACCGTCTGGTCGGTTTCTTGGAGCAATCCCATCGCCTCTTCCAGTCTGATTTTTCGAATAAACTGGCTGGCCGATAACTGGGTCTGTTTTTTGCATTTCCGCAGCAAACTGGAACGGCTCATGTGCATGGCTTTGGCCAATTCCGAAACACCAAAGTGCTCATCGCTCAAATGCTCGAGTATGATGGCCTTGGCCTCATCGGTAAATTTCTGCCCTTTGGGTTTGTCTAGCATTTTGGTTTGCAGATTGATAGCTGCGCGGTCTTTACAAATATAAACGTTTCCTCCCCACGGGAAAAATGCCCCTTTTGCCGCATAGTTTATATCCATGCGCCATAATTTTTATGGACCGAGCAGGGGTTACATATATCGCAGCATAGGTGATTGTTACTGCATCAGGCTTTGGGGAATCTTTGTGATGTAAAAATTATTGTTCAACACTTAAAACGAAAAGTCATGAAAAATTTTAAAAACAATTCCATGAAACATCTAATGTATGCACTACTTATTGTATCGATAAGTTTATCTGCCTGCGGACAGCAAAAATCCAAACCGGAACAACAGGGTTCTATGAAAACCCAAGTAAAGGCTCCCAAAACACCATTGTCGGCGGCTGTGGTTACTGGCGATTTGGAAGCCGTGAGACAGCATATCGAGGCAGGAACCGACATCAATGAAAAGGACCCACTTAGCGGGTCGACCCCATTGATTACCGCAATCACTTTTGATAAAAAGGATATCGCGAAAAGTCTGATTGATGCAGGAGCTGATTTATCCATCAAAAACAATGACGGTTCCACGGCACTGCATGTAGCTGCCTTCTTTTGTAAAGTGGAAGCGGTCCAAATGTTGTTGGATGCAGGTGCCGACAAGAATTTGAAGAACAATTATGGGGCCACCCCTCGAGAAACTATTGTGGGTTCTTTTGCCGAGGTGAAGCCTATCTATGAAATGATGCAGCAACAATTGGGACCTATTGGCCTTCAGTTGGACTTGGAAGAAGTCGAAGCCACCCGTCCCACCATCGCCGTAATGCTTCAATAATCCATCAAAAAAACGATAAGTCATGAAAACAGCACGTAGACACGATATTGATTGGTTGCGGGTAATCACAATTGCCTTGCTATTGATCTATCACATTGCCATTATATTTCAGCCTTGGGCCATGTTCGTAGGCTTTGTACGAAGCGAGCTATCTTTGGAAAGTTTGTGGACCCCGATGACCATGCTCAATGTTTGGCGTATTCCTATCCTATTCTTCGTGTCGGGCATGGGACTCTATTTCGCCATGCGAAAACGAAACTGGAAACAGCTAATAGGGGAGCGGACCAGAAGGATTTTGTTGCCGTTGCTTTTTGGTATTGTAGCTATTGCTCCTTTGCATATGTTCCTCTTCCAGAAATTCTACAAACTGCCTTTGGGATATTATCCACATATGGGCCACCTGTGGTTTTTGGGCAATATTTTTGTTTACGTGCTGATGTTTTTGCCCGTTTTCTACGTGTTGAAAGGTAACACAGAAGGTAGATTCCACCGAATTTTGAATCGAATGATGTCCCATCCCGGTGGACCCCTGTTGGTTTCCCTTTTTTTTATGCTCGAGGCCATTTGGGTCAAACCGCAGATCTACTCCCTGTATGCGGAAACATGGCATGGATTTGCGCTCGGAGCTTTGGCCTTCTTTTTTGGTTATCTGTTCGTTTACAGCGGACGTGGATTTTGGGAAACCGTAAAAAAATGGAGATGGGCCTACATCGCTTTGGCCGCAGCATTATACCTATTGAGATATGTGGAGTTTCAATTGGAAGCTCCGGGATATCTGATGGCATTGGAATCCAATTGCTGGATATTTGGGGTGTTCGGTCTTGGTTATGGTTATCTGAATAAACCAAGTGCCTTATTGGTCTATTTGAGTCAAGCAGCGTATCCCGTTTATATCATCCATATGTTTGTGATGTATGGGGCTGCTTGGTTGATTTTGCCTATGGAGATGCATCCATTAGTACAATTTGTGGCCATTACCGTACTCACCTTTGGAATCTGCTACATCCTGTATGAGTTTGTGATCCGAAGAATAGGGTTCTTACGGCCATTATTTGGACTGAAAGGAAGGCAAGTCCCTAAGATAGCATCCAAAATGATGATAAATGAGGGCTAAGGTACGATTTTAACCTCCTTTTTGGAAAACCAATACGCCAGTCCTTCGTTTAACCATTTTATACCCTGTATATTTGCAACGTTTTGATTTTAAAACTATAAACAAAAATTATGAGTACAGTAAAAGAGAATGACACTGTAAAAGTGCACTACACGGGTAAATTGACCAATGGACAGGTGTTTGACAGTTCTTTGGAGCGTGAGCCTATGGAAGTAGCCTTGGGACAGGGTCAGCTTATACCTGGATTTGAAAAAGGGCTTATCGATATGGCCGTGAACGAAAAAAAGACCATTACCATCGATAAAAAAGATGCGTACGGTGAAGTGAACGAGTCCCTTTTCCAGAAAATATCAAAGTCCCAACTACCTGAGGACCTAAAGCCCGAAGTGGGTATGGGCTTGGTAGGTTCCAACGCTGAGGGACAGCAACAACAGTTTAGGGTGGCCAAAGTAGAGGAAAACGACATCATTTTGGATGCCAATCACCCATTGGCCGGACACGATTTGGTGTTTGACCTTGAAGTGGTAGAGATTCTGTAAGCAAGAATTTCAATTAGCATATAAAAGCCTCGTCTGTTTGACGGGGCTTTTTTGTTTTGAGACAATAATCCGTAGTCTTTCAAAAATGTTTTTCCGGTAACAAGCTATAAAATGTGGTACTTTAGGATAGGTATCAAAAAAATGATATGAAAAGAAACCGCTTCCGATTCCTACTGCTGCTATTTTTGGGTTTACAATCCGTACTGGCCCAGAAAAGGACATTTCAGCCAGGATATATCATCGAATTGGACGGCGATACCATCCAGGGACTCCTTAAAGACCGGTCTCCAGAGCCTTTTGTGTCCTTGTACAACAAGGTCAGGTTTAAAAAAGAGGGGAAGGGGAGCACCTTTAGGTACAGCCCTGATGATATTTTGGGATACGGATTTCAGGGCGAGCATTTTATTTCGATGCCGTTTCGGGAAGAAAGTCGCTTTTTTACCTTTCGATACTACGCAGATAGATCGGCGCCACGAACCTTTTTGAAAGTTGTTCGCAGATCAAAGGAGTTGATGTATCTGGAACAGTATTTTGTCCATGACGATAATTCCTATTTGGACTTCATTCCCTTTTTTTACAAACCAGGTTCTGCACGATTGGTGAGAGTAACCCAAGGTATTCTCGGATTTAGAAAGAAGGCGTTGGCATCCTATTTTTCAGATTGCCCTGAAGTGGTAGAAGAGCTTTATTCGGAAACCTCAGTAATACAAAGTGTTCCAGAGCTGTATGAGTTTTGTGTTGCCCATTGCACTCCATAGTCGGTTCAGCATGTCCCGTTTATGGGTGTAGGGCCGCACTATTGCCTTCAAATGAGGTGTAAACGTTCAATTTCCATATGGATTGGACACACAATCCTTATCTTTAGGGATGTAAACCAGTAATCAACCCAATGTCGCCTTTTGGAAGATTTTGACCCACCAAATGACGGCGTCCTAAAAAAATGAAAATGAAATTTTTGTCATCCCTCATGCTCGTGGTCCTCATGGGCACCTGGGCACAAGCCCAAGACCGACTAATCGGTGAAACCTTTACTACCCGTTCCGAAATTTTGGCACAAAATGGCATGGCGGCCACAAGTCAGCCATTGGCCACCCAAGTTGCTTTGGATATTTTAAAAAAGGGGGGCAGCGCCATGGATGCGGCCATAGCGGCCAACGCTGTGCTCGGACTTGTGGAACCGGCAAGTTGTGGTATCGGCGGAGATGTATTCGCCATCGTTTGGTCGGCCGAAGAACAGAAATTATATGGCTTAAACGGAAGTGGGAGGGCGCCCCAATCCTTGACCATCGATTATTTTATGGATAAAGGCTTGTCCTACGTTCCTTTTTATGGCCCACTCCCAGTATCGGTTCCGGGCTGTGTAGACGGATGGTTCACCTTGCACTAAAAGTTTGGACGCTTACCCATGGAAGATATCCTGCAACCCGCCATTGATTATGGTAACAACGGATTTCCGGTATCCGAAGTGATCGCTTACGAAATGGCATCGAGCTATGAGTCGGTCAAGGACCAACCGAACTTTACTCAAACTTATATGCCCAAGGGAAGGCCGCCCGTAAAAGGCGAGGTATTTGTCAATAAAGATTTGGCCAACACCTACGAACTCATTGCCAAAAAAGGACGTGATGCCTTCTATAAAGGTTCCATTGCCAAGACCATTGATAGCTACATGAAAAAACACGGTGGATTTTTAAGCTACGAAGATTTGGCCAGTCATACCTCGAATTGGGTAACGCCGGTTTCCATAAACTATCGTGGGTACGATGTTTGGGAATTGCCGCCCAACGGACAGGGTACCGCTGCCTTACAGATGTTGAACATTCTCGAAGGCTTTGATATTGCCAAAATGGGTTTTGGTAGCGCTGAATATTTGCATGTGCTTACCGAGGCCAAAAAGTTGGCCTATGAAGACCGGGCCAAGTTTTACGCCGACCCTGAATTCAACAAAATTCCTTTGGAAACACTTTTGTCGGATGCCTATGCTGCCGAGCGGAGGAACCTCATAGACCTCAACAATGCGGCTGATAGTTATCCGGCTGGCGATATGGAAATAGAAACGGGCAACACCACGTATTTGACCGTTGCTGATAAAGACGGCAATATGGTTTCCTTGATCCAAAGTATTTATTCCGAATTTGCATCGGGTATGGTACCGGACGGATTGGGCTTTGTGCTTCAGAATCGTGGGCAAATGTTCAATGTGCAGGATAGAGGCCATGCGAATGCCTTGGAACCGGGCAAACGTCCTTTCCATACTATTATCCCCGCCTTTATTACCAAAGAAGGCAAGCCTTGGGTCAGTTTTGGGCTCATGGGAGGGGCAGTTCAGCCGCAGGGCCATGCACAAATTGTGGTCAATGTGGTTGATTTTGGCATGAACTTGCAAGAAGCAGGGGATGCACCACGAATGCGCCACCGTGGCAGCTCGCAACCCACGGGTTCTGTCATGACCAATGGCGGTACTTTGTACCTTGAAAGCGGTTTTTCATCCGAGACCCTAAGAGAATTGAGCAAAAAAGGGCATCGTATCGGCTTTGGTGTCGGGATGTTCGGTGGTTATCAGGCCATTGGGGTGGATTTGGAAAACAAAGTGTATACTGGGGCTTCGGAGTCCAGAAAGGACGGTCAGGCTGCCGGGTATTAATTCAAATGTATGATCAGAAGTAAGACAACCATCGTAGCAATGGTCACAGGACTGTTCTTGCTGTGCTCCTGTAACGGGCAAACCAAGAACGATTCCCAAGACTATGTGTATAAAAAAGGGGACCCAAACGGTATCGGAAAGTGGTATATGGGTCGTGAAATAGCCTATGTAATGGGCTACCAAGGGATGAACTGGTTGGAACGACCAGAACGCGAAGAAGAGGAAAACACCGCTACGCTGTTGAAAAACATGAACATACAGCCCACAGACCACATTGCCGATATCGGGGCAGGTTCGGGCTACCATGTTTTTAAAATGGCGCCCATGGCTCATCAAGGAACCATCTTTGCGGTGGATATTCAAGAGGAGATGTTGGCTGCGATACAGGAAAAAATGGAAGCAAAAAATGTTCAGAACATCCAAATCGTAAAGGGTGACGAGCAAAGTGTGAACCTTCCCGAAAATTCGGTGGACAAGGTGTTGATGGTGGATGTTTACCATGAATTCAACTACCCGAAGGAAATGATTGCTTCCATCAAAAAGGCATTAAAACCAAATGGGGAATTGTTTTTGATCGAATACCGTGGGGAAGACAGGTCGGTGCCCATTAAGGAATTACACAAAATGACCGAGGCGCAGGCCGTTAAGGAAATGAATGCCGCCGGCTTTACATTGGAACGAAATGTAGGTAACTTGCCATGGCAACATTGCATGGTGTTCATCAAAAAGTAAGGCCGTCTGTGCCGCACATTGATTTTCCTTGTCCCAATAAAACCCACAAGTAACCCCTACGCTATCTGTTTTCAACCACTATGAACCACAAATCTTTAACCGAACACGTCAAAAATCAAGTAAATACCAGACCGGAGGACCTGCATCTGTTCACTTCAAAACTGCGGGAGGTCACGGTGGCCAAAGGCAAGTTTTTGCTGTATCCCAACACCTATGTCAAACATGAGTATTTTGTGGTGAAAGGCTGTTTAACAGCCTATTATTTAGACAAAAAAGGAAATAAGAACATTGTGCAATTCGCCATAGAGAACTGGTGGTTGGGAGATTTTGACGCCTTTTACAATGGGGTGCCCTCCAAATTATACATTGAAGCCTTGGAGGATTCCACCTTGTTGGCCATCAATCACGATGATCTACAAAGGCTATTGGAAGAGGCTCCCATATTTGAACGCTATTTTAGGTTATTGGTCACCAGTGCCTTTATTTCGCTACGCAAACGGATTTTGTCCTCCTTGGGAAAAACCGTAAAGGAACGGTATCTGGAATTTTGCAAAAGCTATCCGAATATCGAGGGCCGTGTTCCCAACTATCAAATTGCGAATTATTTGGGGATTTCTGCGGAGAGTTTGAGCCGTACGCGTAGAAAATTGCGAGCGTTAAAAAAAACCTAATTGATTTAGGTCAATCATTTTAGCCTTTCCAAATGGTATATTTCTGTAAATCAAAAACAGATATATGCAACAATTACTTACACCGTACAACAAGAACATTAGCCTAAGAAATCGAATCGTGATGGCTCCTATGACACGAAGTAGGGCCGCCAACGAGGACAACAAACCTACAGATGAACTTCATGGCCTGTATTACGAACAGCGAGCCTCCGCAGGTTTGATCATTACCGAAGGTTCCCAGGTTTCAGAACGTGCGGTAGGATATGTGAACACCCCTGGAATACACACCAAAGCCCAAGTGGAGGGCTGGAAAAAAGTGACCCAAAGGGTACACGATAAGGGCGGAAAAATATTTATCCAATTGTGGCACGTGGGCCGGATTTCACATCCTGATTTCCATGATGGAGAATTGCCGTTGGCGCCATCAGCGCTGAACCCGAACGAGCAATCGTACACGCCTGATGGTTTCAAGGATACCGTCACCCCAAAGGAAATGACCAAAGAGGATATCAAAACCACAGTGGAAGATTTTAAAAATGCCGCCAAAAATGCAGTTGAAGCCGGATTCGACGGAGTAGAAATCCATTCCTCCAATGGCTATCTCTTCCATCAATTTTTTAATAGCACCTCCAATAAAAGAACGGATGAGTATGGTGGAAGCCATGAAAACAAAGCACGCTTCTTTTTTGAAGTCTTGGATGCGGTCAAAGAAGTGATTCCAGAAGAAAAAATAGGTGCCCGATTCAATCCATCATTGCATGGGGTGTTCGGGATGACCATGGATGAAGATACCATCCCCACCTTTGAATACATTATCAAAAAACTGAACGATTACAACTTGGCTTACATCCATCTATCCGAACCCTTTACGGATGTTTCCGATATTCCTTTTGCGGTAACGGAAATTGCCAAACACTTTAGACCGCTATATAATGGTACGTTGATGATCAATGGCGGATTTGACCAAGATTCCGGGAACAGGGTAATTGAGTCTGGAAATGCAGATTTGGTGGCCTATGGTAAACCCTATGTCTCCAATCCTGACTTGGTAGAGCGTTTTGAACATAATTTGGAACTGGCCGATTGGGACAAGGATACGTTCTACACACCTGGCAAAGAGGGGTATACCGATTATCCAAAGGCCGATATCAAGCAAGAGGCCTAATTAAAAATTCCAGAGACTAAAACTGTCAGTTCGATTTTCGATGGTTGAGCGAAGTCGAAACCGAAGAAAACTTTACTTGCCTGCCAGTATTTCAGGGGAGCTCCAAAAACCGTCAGTTCGAGCGCAGTCGAGAACTTATTCTGGACTTACAATGGAAGATTTAGACCTTTCAGCAGGTAGGTAGATATAGTTTTTCATTCGAAAAATTCCTCGAGCTGACAAGTTTTAGTCACCACACATAACGAATTACGAACATAAAAAACAGCACACATGAAATTTACAAGAAAAGCAGAAGCCCAGTGGAAAGGCTCGGGCAAAGAAGGAAAAGGAACCCTCAGCACCGCCAGTGGCGTATTGGACGGTACACCTTACTCGTTCCATACCCGTTTTGAGGACAGCGAAAAAGGCACCAACCCCGAAGAATTAGTGGGAGCGGCCCATGCCGGTTGCTTTGCCATGCAGTTGAGTTTTTTACTGGGCGAGGAAGGATTTACACCCGATAGTTTGGATACCGCTGCCACCGTAACGTTTGAGGATGGAGCCGTTACCCAAGTAGCCTTGGATTTAAAAGGGGATATTCCCAATATCGATGCAGAGCAATTTCAGCAAATAGCGCACAAGGCCAAAGAAGTATGCCCCATTTCAAAACTATTGGATACAAAAATTGAACTCAAGGTCACCTTGAAAAAATAAGTCGGCGAAAGCCAATAGCTAAAAGCTATCGCAGAAATAAATCAAATTATAAACCTCTAAAAAAAATACATGCCACATCAAGTAAAGATTCAAGAAATAGGTTTTATCACGCACGACGTGCTTCAAATACAAACGGAGCGACCGGCCGATTATCATTTTGAACCCGGCCAGGCCACCGAAGTTGCCCTCGATAAGGAAGGATGGCGGGACGAGAAACGCCCGTTTACCTTTACGGGACTTCCCGACGATGGCTTTTTACAGTTTACCATAAAGGTATATCCCGACCATAATGGGGTGACCGATACCCTGCAAACCTTGGAGCAGGGCGACCATTTATTATTGGAAGACGTTTGGGGCGCCATATCTTACCAAGGTCCCGGCGTATTTTTGGCCGGTGGGGCAGGAGTGACCCCCTTTATTGCCATATTTAGGCATTTGGCTGAGCAGGGCAAGCTCGAAGGCAATCGGTTGTTGTTTGCCAACAAGCGCGAAAAGGATATAATCATGCAATCCCAGTTTGAAAAATGGTTGGGCAAGGACTTTATCAATATTCTTTCGGAAGAGCAAAACAGCAAGTATGCGCATGGTATGATGGATACCGAATTTTTAAAGGAACATATCCCAGATACAAATGCCAAATTTTATCTCTGCGGACCACCACCTATGATGGAATCGGTACAGAAGGACTTGGAAAACCTAGGCATTTCCAAAGAACAAATGGTCGCAGAGGAGTTGTCCTAAATGATGCTAATCTAAATACTCATAACTTGTTTATATTCAACAACATGAATTTTTAAATATATACCCACAGAAACTTAAATTCACGTTAAATCTTCACTTTTCTTCTACATCAACACTATTGTTGTTTAATTATTTATTAAATTGGTTAAACAAAATGAAAAATGTAGTTGTTTTATTGCTATTCACCATGATATCCCAAAATCCTTCAGCCGTTATTTATGATTTCACGAAAGCGGGTACGGAAGGTCCATGGTATATTGTTGATGACGGCGTAATGGGCGGTTTGTCACAGGGAAACATTAAAATAAATAGTGATGGCAATGGAGTTTTTTACGGATTTGTAACCACTAAAAACAACGGAGGTTTCTCTTCGGCACACTATCGATTGAGCAATAAGGATGTTTCTGCGTTTTCTAGTGTAGTCATCAAACTTAAAGGTGACGGAAAACAGTATCAGTTTCGGGTAAAAAGTAGTCAATATCAACGCTATTCATATACCAATAGCTTTAAAACCACTGGAAATTGGGAAACTATAAAATTATCTTTTGATGATTTTATCCCAACTTTTAGGGGCAGTAGGCTGAACGAACCCAATTTCTCTGGAAAAACCATGGCAGAAATAACTTTTTTGATTGGAAACAAACGTGACGAGACATTTTCATTGGAAATTGAAAAAATTTATCTGGAGTAGGACTTAAAACGGACGTATTAATTTAAAATTCAGCGTATGAACAATTTTATCATTGCATTACAATTAATAGTAGCCATAAGCATACTTAATGTTTGGTTGGTACAGAACAAGAAAGCGACACAATGGAGGGGAGGAAACGCCACTACGATTGTGGAAGAATTCAAGGTTTACGGACTTCCCGTTTGGATGTGTTATCTGGTCGGTACACTTAAAGTCATTTTGGCCTTGGGGCTTATAGCGGCTATTTGGTATCCGGTACTGCGTCAACCTGCTGCAATCGGATTGGCCATTTTACTATCGGGCTCTGTAGCCATGCATTTTAAGGTTAACGACCCATTGAAAAAATCCTTCCCAGCATTCTTATTTTTACTGATGTGCCTTTACATTGCCTTTCCAATTTTATAGAACAAGCAGGCTAGAACCATAAAGCATTTGATAGCAGATATACGCATTGAGCAAGGCATAAAAAAGAGAAGGTGCAACAAGGAAGAAGGTGTCTTTGATTTTAAGCCGTACCAGAAAACCCAAAAACATTAAAATCGACAAGCCAAAAGCCGCGTAAAACTGTAGGGTTGTGGAGTACATCATGCCAATCAAAAGTCCTGTACCGCCCATAAGTTGAAGCGCCCCAACAATTTTTCTGAAAGATGGCAAACCATATCGTTCAAATTCCATTTTCATTTTTTTGGACAAAAAACAACCACATCCAAAAAGCAAAAATGAAATTCCTGAAAATATAGTGATGTAGGACAATGTAATCATGGATTTTCTGCGTGGTTAGAGTCTTTTCACAAACCTTCTGCAAAGTTAAGGATTGAATTTTGGTATGTGAAGACTTGAAAGTTTAGATTCCTATACCTGTATCATAATTTACATTATGTAAAATAGATTGTTTCAAACTCTCCATAATACCACAAAGTAACCCCGTCCCCCATCTTTTTATACAATTTACTATTCTGCGCAATTGGAACATTGTCTTCATCAAAACATATGCTTTATTTTCTTGGCGAGCTTTAAGGAAATCGAATACGGCGCGTAGCGCAATGGCACATCCAACCAAGTCGCCCGTTTTACCATGGATTTTTTATGGGAAAACAAATCGAACGTATGCCTACCGTGGTAACCGCCAATCCCGGATTGGCCCACGCCACCAAATGGCAATTCCTTATTGCTGATATGCACCACAGTATCGTTTATGGTTCCGCCGCCAAAGGAATAATGTCCCATTAAACGTTTCTGAAACTTTTTGTCGCTAGAAAACACATAAAACGCCAAGGGATTCGGATATTTGGAAATATAGGTGTCCAATTCCTCCTCTTCGGTATACGAAATCAACGGCAAAATGGGGCCAAAAATCTCCCCTTCCATAATGGTACTGTCCAGCGCCGGCTCGTCCACCAAGGTCGGTGCTATAAATCGGTCCTCGTCCGTATAGCTGCCCCCAAACAGACAGGTCTGCCCTTCGAGCATGGATTTCAGCTCGTTGTAATGTTTTTCAGTAGCAATTCGGGCAAAATCCGGTGATTTTTCCAGTTCCTCACCATAAAATTCGGTAATCCGTTGCTGTAAGGCATCCACCAAGGTCTGTTTTACCGAGGTGTGTACCAAAATATAGTCCGGCGCAATACAGGTTTGCCCCGCATTGATGAACTTCCCCCAGGCAATACGTTTGGCCGCCAACGATATGTTGGCCGAAGCATCCACAATACAGGGATTTTTTCCGCTAAGTTCCAAAGTCACAGGGGTAAGATGTTCTGCAGCGCTTTTATACACGATTCTGCCCACATGGGTGCTCCCCGTAAAAAAGATATACTCCCATTTTTCGGCCAATAATTGGGTGGAGACCTCTACTCCGCCCTCAACCACGGTCACATACTCGGGCGGGAACACTTTACGGATGATCTGCGAAATCATTTGGGAGGTATTTACACTGAACTCGGAGGGTTTCAGCAAGGCAGTGTTGCCCGCTGCCAAAGCACCAATCAACGGCGAAATGGCCAGCAAAAACGGATAGTTCCATGGCGAAATGATGAGCACCTTCCCGAAGGGTTCGGGCTGTATCCACTCTTTGGACGGGAAATTAACCCATGACCCTCCTACCCGTTCCGGCTCGCTCCACGAGCCCACATTTTTAATGGCATGTTTGAGCTCAGCCAAGGCCAATTGGGTCTCTGTGGCCAGACTTTCAAAAACCGGTTTTTTAAAATCGGCATACAGCGCGTCGCAAATGGCATCCTCCTGCTCCAATATTTCTTGGTGCAGCTTTTTCAGATAGTGTTTCCGAAAGGCGATATCCTTGGTTTTTTGGGTATCAAAAAATTCCTGTTGCGCCTGTATCAGCTGTTTGACCATAGAAGTTTTGTTTCCCTAAATATAAACAAACTCGGTAGCATGTAACCAAAAAAAGCACTGGTATTCCCAGTGCTTTTTGTATATGGTTAGGTAAGAATTCTATAAGGAAACCTCCTCTGTTGCCCCGTTCGGATAGATGATAGTGGCCACCTCGTCGCAGGCTCCATCACCAAAATCCACGATAACGGACAATCCGTTTTTGGAAACGCTCATGCTACCGGAGGTCAAATATTCACAGGCGGCACTTCCTTGCAAATCTTCCAAGGTTTCAACCGCGTAGGTATTGCCATCCGCAGCAACGGTCCAGTTTCCGGAAATGGAAATCATGGTGTTTTCCAAGCTATCGCCAAAGGCAATGGTAAAGGTTTTGGTTCCGTTTTCGGAAATCACGGACTCGTCCTCCATTTCCACGGTCATATCACTGACCACGGTAAAGGAAATACTGCTCTGTTCGCCATTTCCTGTAATTTCGAAGGTTCGTGTTCCGTTGATTTTTACGGTACCCACATAAAAATCTTGGTAGGTGGCCGTAAAGGACGATACCTCTTCCCCTACTTCGTAGGTTACGGTCACTGTTCCGTTTACATTGTCCGTTCCGTTGAGCACACAATTGTTAAAGGTTGCCACAAATCCGGTATCGGAATATTCGGCGCTGTAGCACTCCCCTTCTTTGGCAGTGGCTCCTTTTGCGGCGGTCTCCCCGGCAAAAAGCTCGGCCAAGGCGGTGTCGGCGGCCCCGGCAATGTCATCGGTGCTCAAAATGGTCTGTAGTTCTTCCTGTGTCAGGGTCTCCCCTTCGTTGGACATGCCATCCTCACTACACGATTGAAATCCGATCAAGGCTATCACTATAAAAGCGTTCGATACAAATTTTAAGGTAAGTTTCTTCATGGTATTGGGTTATAAGATGTGTTAGCAAAACGTCGGCCCCTGGGGTTTAGTGTAAAAAAGGGCTTCAAATCGATGAATTGCCCGCCCGGGCCACCATTATTCTTCAAATTGTGTTATTTTCAACCTATAAAAGCATAAAACGCATGAAAAAGACAACGAATTTCCTTTTGGGCCTAGCGAGTATGGTGCTGTTGACAGCCTGTAGTGACGACGATGGCAATGGCTCCGGCTTTTCCGCCGATGCACTCGTTGGCACTTGGGACTTGACCGCAGTAATTGTCAGCAGCCAACTGGATTTGGACGATGATGGCACTTCCTCTGCCAATCTCATTGATGAACAGGACTGTATTTCTGGCACCATTACCTTCAATGCCGATAATACCTATCAATTCCAACAATCCAACTTTACCATTACCACCATTACCAACGGACAGTATTTTGTGGACTGCAACGGTTCCATTCAGGCTACCGGGGCATGGGCCAGTGATGGTACACAGGTCGTTTTTCAAGGAAGCACAACGTTGGGCACCCTACAATTGAACGGCAACCAAATGACCTTGAACGAAGGACAGGATTTGCCGGATGTTCGGAGCTATGTGTATGTAAAGCGATAGGCTTTTCTTACTTCAAATAGGAAACAAAACACCATTATGGGACGACCATCCATTTTGCGGGACCGCATCAAGGACCATTTGCTGGAGCAAATTCAAAATGGCGGACTGCAAGTGGGAAAGACCATCAATTTGGCGGCACTATCCCGGGATACCGGTGTTAGTGTGACGCCCATTCGGGAGGCGTTGAGCCAATTGGAGCAAGCACAGGTACTCAAAGCGATTCCCAATCGTGGTTTTGTGGTAGCTCCCCTATCCAAGTCCGAAGTCAAGAATCTGATTGAAATTGTGGCCCAACTTGAAGTGATGGCCCTAGAAAACACTCCTTTTGGGACAGCTGATGTACAACGGTTGATGGACTTACAGGAACAAATGGAAAATGTGGGGAGTTTGACGGAAGGACTGGGCGTGCGCTTCCATTTTCACAACCACTTGGTGCAGGAGTGCTCCAATAAAGTGTTATTGAACATCTTGACGGATTTGAAGCTCAGGTTGCATTTTTACGAGCATGATTTTATCCAAGAGGATGGGTTTTTCAAGAAATTGGCGGTACAGACCCGCTCCGTGGTCGAAGCCATTCAAGAAGATAACGTACCCACGGCCGCTTTGATTCTTCGGATGCATTGGATGTCCATTTTGGAGCATATCGAAGCGCAAATACGCTAAGCTGCTGAAAATCAAAATAAATTCATTGGGATTCCGTTTTAAATCAAATTTGTTGCCATGAACTTTTTAAATAAGGAAATCGAATTCCGTGTCAAAAGAAAAAACGAACGATCCCTAGTGAAAAAACAGGTTTCCTGTGGTATTCTTCAGGATTTAGAGTTGATGGATTTGGACCATCAAAAACGTCAAAGCCCCAAAAACTAGCTTCCCTCCCGCCCTTTCAAATGGTCTTTTGCCCATTGGTAATCTTCCACGGAATTTGCATTGAACAATAGCTGCTCGTTGGATGGGAGAACCGTTTTAACATCAACCTCCAAAAGAAATTGTGATGGACTCTGCTTCCCCTTCGCCGATAAGTAGGCTTTAGCCTGTCGCAGTCCCCCAGGTTCCCAGATACAGGCCAAAGGTTCGGGATACGCAGCATCCTTTCCCATAAATGCCGTGGCATGTTTGGTTGGGTCCCGTTGCTGAACCAGAAATTGCAAAGCCTTCACATCCATAAAGGGAAGGTCACAGGCCAACACCAACCAAGCGGCTTCTGGATATGTTTCGTGGGCACTCATGATCCCATTAAACGGCCCTTTATATTTGTTTTGATCCATAATAGAGGAAAATTCCTTTGGAATAGACCCCAATTGTTGCTCCTGTATTCCCAAAAATACGTTTTCACAAACCTTGTTCAGAAGCTGGTAAACATAATCCCGTTGCGGCATACCGTGATACGCCAACACCCCCTTGTCATGTCCCATCCGCAAACTGGAACCACCCGCCAATACCAAACCAAAAAGTTGGGGAGGATTACTGGCGGATGATTCAGATTTTGTTTTCACGGACAATGAATGGTTTTAGACATTTGGTGGCGGAATCAACGCAATTTCGTCATACGAATTGATACTGTCGTGGTCCGAAGCATAATTTTGGTTCACGGCAACCGTCACTTTGGATATTTTTTTAAGCTCGGGATAGGTGCTTTCCAGAAATTTTTTGAGTTCCCCCACAGTATTCGGTATTTTTTTTCCACTCAAACTGGCAGTAGGAACGGATAAGGTAGGTGTACCAATAATATCTTTGGTGGCACCAAACAAAAGGATAGTCATACAAATCAACCTATTAGTGTTATTGTTTATTTGGGTCTTTGGTTAGATAGGCTGGTAGGTTTATGAGCGGTGAAAATATTAAAATTAGATGGGAACGGAACGATTTTAACACAGGCCTATTTCTTTTAACTTTTCTTTAATTGATTTTTGCAGGGTATACATACTTTTAGCTGCATTTCCACGTTGTGCATGCAGGACCTTAACTTATTAGAAAATGAAAAAAATACTTCAGCTTACCTTGCTTTTATCTATTGGCCTTACCTTGTTTTCTTGCGGAAACGCAGATAATGACGTGAGTTTGGACATCAACGACCGCGAATTGGGACTTGGCCAAGAACCGGATGATTGCTTGGGCTTTGGCGAAAACGAACTGCTACTTTCCATCCAAGATGAATTCACTACCCTGCCCGGAAAGGTTTCGGTACTTTTCAGGGTTTCCGATTTAATGGGGAATCCCATTTCAGGGCTTTCGGCGGACCAGTTTTCCATATATGAGCAAGGCAGGAACGATGATTGTTTCAATTCCATTTCCTCTTCGGAGTCCTTTGCACGGATTTCGCCCAATTCGCAGGTATTTAACAACAATACCCTCTTGGTGCTGGATTTGAGCAATAGTGTTTTGGAAAGCAGCTTGGACGAACTAAAGGCTGCCACCACAAGCTTCATCAATAATGTGATGCCCGTTCCGGCAACGGATTCCTTCAAAATGGCCATTTATTGGTTTGATGGTGAGGATGAGCTCCACCTACTAAATCCTTTGACAACATCGGCAACGGAGCTGACCGCTTCCGTAGATGGAATTACTACCGATATCAGCAACGACCCATCAACCGATTTGTACGGAGCGGTGATCAAGTCGACCGATATTGCCGAGAATTTGCTTCGTGAGAATTCCGAGGTTATCAATGCTGCATCTGTGGTACTGTTTACCGATGGAACCGACCAGGCATCGCGTTATCGGGAATCCGATGCCCTGCGTGCCGTTGCGGAAGCAGATAGAAACATTTCTTTCTTCACTATCGGACTTGGCGCTGAAATCGATACCGAAGTGTTGACCGAAATTGGAAAAACAGCCAGTGTTTTTGCCAGCAATTCTGAAGAGTTGGAAAATACCTTTAACGATATATCCCAACGTGTGGAAGAGCAGGCCGGCAGTTATTATCTTTTCGAATATTGTACACCCAAACGCGATGGCAGTGGCGAAAGCAATTTGGTAATCCGACTTTCCCATAATGGGCTACAAGGAGCGGTACAGACCAAATTCAACGCCAAAGGTTTTACCGGAGGATGTGAGTAAACCAAGCATTTTGGAGTAATACGTATCTTGGACTGCAACAAAACTAAACATACGTATGATTACCCAAAGAAAAACGATTTACACGCTTATTTGCACCCTGATGTTAGGGTTTGCCAGTAACATTTATGCACAGGATATCAGTCCGTTGGAAGGCAGGTGGGACCTGGAAATGGACTTCATGGGAAAGACCTCCCCTTCTTGGCTGGAAATACGCCATTCGGGGACCGCTACCTTGGTGGGACGCTTTGTATTTGCCTTTGGTAGTGCACGGCCCGTGGCAGAAGTGGAAACCTTTGGCGATAATCAATTCACTTTTAGCATTCCCAACCAATGGGAACCCAAAGGCAGTGACATGGTTTTTCATGGCCAATTGGAGGATGAAACCTTGAAAGGTACCTTGATCTATACTGATGGCTCCCTAATAGAATGGACTGGCGTTCGTGCCCCAAAATTGGAATACACAGAGAATCCCAAATGGGGCAAAACCATACCTGTTTTCAACGGAAAAGACCTTTCGGGTTGGCATGTGGATGGAGAAAAGAACCAATGGGTCGTTAAAGATGGTATTTTGACCAGTCCAGAATCCGGTTCCAATCTCATCTCAGACGAGACATTCCAAGATTTTAAGCTGCATGCCGAATTTCGTTTTCCAGAAGGAAGCAATAGTGGTATCTATCTCAGAGGGCGTTACGAGATTCAGATTGTGGACAGCGAAGGCTACGAACCTTCGGATATTTATATGGGAGGCATCTACGGATTTGTGGAGCCTAATGAGAATGCTTCCAAACCTGCTGGAGAATGGCAAACCTATGATATTACCTTTATTGGTAGACGGGTCACTATTGTCTTGAACGGAAAAACAGTGATTTCCGATACTACGATTCCGGGAATCACGGGCGGTGCACTGGACAGCAAGGAAGGCGAGCCAGGTCCGTTCATGATTCAGGGAGACCATGGCCCGATTGAATTCCGGAGCTTTGAGGTGACTCCGCTGAAGAAATAAACAAAACCATTTAAACTAAAAAAACCCGATTCTAAAAATCGGGCTTTTTTGTGTTCTTAATCCAAGGGAATCAGTTCAATGTTTCTCCATTTTACCTTTATGCCCCCACCATCATGGATTTGTAACGCAATGGCACCTTCACCCTCTCCTATTTTTTCATCTTCCAAGTGTACCATTTCCGTTCCATTGAGCCAAGAGGTTACCTTGGGACCTTCCACCCGAATTTTCATGGTGTTCCACTCCCCCATTTTTAGGGCTTTGTCCTTTTCAGGGTCCGGTTTGATCAACCAGCCACGTCCGTAGGATTCGTAAATACCGCCGGTATCCTTTCCAGGAGGTGCCACTTCCACTTGCCAGCCACTTACCTTGGTGCCATCAAAAGTGGACCGGATAAAAACGCCGCTATTCCCATCGGCTTCCTGTTTAAATTCTAGGGTGAGCTCGAAGTCCTTATAATTTTTTTCGGTACTCAAATAGCCGTATTCACCTTTGGGGCCACTTTCACAAATCAGCTCTCCATCTTCAACGTACCATTTCTCTTCGCCATGGTTGATCCAACCATCGAGATTTTTTCCGTTGAACAGTGAAATGGATTCTTGTGCAAAGGTCAATTGTGCCACAAAAAGGCATGCTACTACAATTTGTTTCTTCATTGGTATGTGCTATATAGGGTTAAATAGTTTGTTTACGATAGGTTATCGGGCAGTTTTGAGAATAAGTCCGTTGCCTATTTTTTGTTCATCCAAGGGTTTGGACAGGTCAATCAAAAAACCATTGATAACGGCATGGGTCAACTTTTCTTCTTTCTTTAAAAAGAAAGTAGGATTGATGCCTGGTTGAAGCGTAAAGTTCTTGAGTTCGAATTTATCATCCAACAATAGCAATGGAAAACGGACAAAAGCACTTTTATCCTGTTGCTGTGTCTTTACATACGCCACGCCTTGTTTTAGTACCTGCATAGGGTTGTCGATACGTTCCATTTTTGCCACTTTTGGCGGCACAATGGTATATCCTTCAGCATCAAAGGTGTCGTAGCCGTAGTAAGTGGATAAATCACCTTGGTCGCCAATGGTACTTTTGTAATAGAATTCATCATGGTCTTTTAGGTCCACTTCTTGGTTAAAAATCCCCAAATCCAAGATATAGTCATTGCCCATAAGTTCATAGGTGACGTTCTCAATCTTCAAATCGAAAAGTTTACGGTCGTTTCTTGGAATTTTTTCATAATCTTCAATCGGAATATCATTGTAGGAGCCATTGGCAATGGTGTACAATGCGGATAGGATGGAAACATAATTGAGTTTTCGGATTTCCTGTTTTTCGGGATCATCCGGGAAGCCTCCAGATTCTATCAAAATAAGGCTTGTCCCCCATTTGGCAATATTGTCACCAAAAGCACGAGGTTCAAAATCATCACTATACCGTCCTACCTGCCCAGGTGCATAATTTTGGATGATGTTGTTCATGTACACAATCACTTTCATGGCGTTGGCACGGACTTCATTGATATCCTTCTCGTAATTGTAGGCCGTTGCCAAATAGGAAATCGTGGCCGGTTTTTCGGTACGCTCAGCATTATAATAGGTACTCTGGTCGTGCAGATTGAAGCCGAAATCAGCATCCAAACTGTCCCGAAGCCGTTTTAAGGTTTGCCCTTCGGGTGACTGAAGCCGCAGTGCATCCCGGTTGATATCGATTCCCAAGAAATTTCTTCTGGTGAAGACCTCTGCGCCATCGGGATTGAGCATCGGCAAAAAATGAAGTTTTAACTTGGAAAGGATGGCTTCTTTTTCGGCCTTAAAATTGGGGGCATCCAAGAAGTTCAAAATGTCAAAGATGGCTTGCGTAGCGGTAGGCTCATCCCCGTGCATTTGGGACCAAAGGAAAATATTCGACTCTCCTTCCCCTATACTGATCAGATGCAAGTCCCGTCCTTGAATCGACTCACCCACTTTTTGCACCTCAAATTTTGGGTTGGCCTTAAATTTTTGAATCAACGGCTGGATATCGGCATGCTTTATGCGCCGTTCCCCTAAACTGGATTCTTTAAATTCCTCGTAGGTGTCATATAGTTGTGAGGTCCGTTTGTCTTGCGCCTGAAGGGAAAAGGTTAGTAAGGTGAATAGAAAAAGTGGTATTAGTTTCATGTATTTTATGGTTTTGATGGAACGGGCTTAAAGTTAAATTTTTTGGTGGCTTTTCGGACGTTTTCCACAAAATCCATTCCCGGGTCTGTTTTTTCGGTACGGTATCCATCATCCACCTCCAGCCAAAGCGGATGATTTTCAAAAAGGGTATATTCTTGGTGCCCGATAACATAGTCGATGTTGTATTTGGATGCCAAATAATTCACCAAATAAATATTCGAACGCAACTGCGCCGTGGTCAGGGGCATGCCTTCCGTGCCACCCACATTTTCAATGCCAATGGCGCAATGGTTAAGGCCAATGGTATGGCGTGCCATAAGGGTTTCGGGCATTAAACGGTAAATGGTGCCGTCTTGGTCCACCAAAAAATGGGAAGACACATTAAGTCCGCTCACATTCTCCAAATCGGGCCGCCAATTGGGCAGTGTAGAACGGTTGAAGGCTTCAAAGGATTTTTTCAGGGAAGGAATGGCTGTCCAGTGCAACACCACCATTTTCGGAGTAATTTCTGGGGTTTCTTGGTCCAGATTGTACCGATTGAGCAAATATTCCTTGGTCAGTTCCATCCGTTGTTCATCAAAAATAATAGGGATGTCCACAATTTCCCGCTGTACGGAGCAGGCTACAAAAAGTGCTGCCAGACCTAAAAGTAAACTAGTTTTTTTCATTGTTGGTGTTTAAAACAGTGTCCAAAGGAACAGCATAGCAAATAATCAATTTCTTCTTGCCCCACTCCCTGGCCTTTTTCACGTTGGTGCCCATGTAAATGTCGATTCTATTCCTCCAGCGCCAATGCATTTTATCCTTTACATAAAACGTATCGGGAAAGGTATCAATTTTTACCATGGTATTGTGCGTCAACCCCATTTTGATGAGATTTCGTGACACGGCGATGCTCTTCATTCCCGGTTTCAAGGTGTCTCCCCAAGCCGCGACTGCAGGGCTTATGCTGTCCGTTTGCCAAAATACCGAATTGTAGGCCGATGCCGTAACCTCATGGCCAAACCATTTGTATTTGGATGATGGCTCTTTGGGTTGTTCTTTCGTAGAACAGCCCAAAACGACAGCGCATACTATGAAAGCCAATTTTTTCAATGCAATAGGTTTTCCAATAAAAGAAGGTCCACATTATTGGTATTCCATCTTTCGGTCAATATTTCGGGAACGGGTGTAAATCCAAAAGTTAAGGAACTTAGCACAATATCTTCGTCACCATCATCATCCACATCCGAAGCATCCATCAAAAACCATCGGGCCAAGGAAGGGTCTTCCAAAATGTTGGTGGTAAAATCGAAGTCAGCGCTATTGTTGTTTTCCAGGTAGACAAAACTTCGCTCGGGAAAGGTCGAATAATCCGGAAAGGTGCTGATTACGGCAAAATCGATGTCGCCATCTTGGTCAAAATCACGGGAGAGTACCCTTGTGGCACCATAAAGTGGGTAAAAATAGGCCTCCTCATATACATTGTCGCCCTTGTTCAAGTGGATTCGCATCCCATGGTATGGCTTATGTACATAGGAGATATCTGCATTGTCACCGTGTACGGTGATAATGTCGTCCAAGCCATCTCCGTTGTAATCCACCAACTCAAACCAACTGGTCCCATAAATGGGACTGAATTCCAAAACATTTTTTGCTTCAAAAACTAAATCAGCGGTCTGATAAAAAACAGTGATGCTTTCCCTGCTCTGGGTCATTAAGGCTACAATATCCAATTTTCCATCATTGTCCATATCCTTTGCCACGGTTTTGATAGCTCCTGGTAAATTCAGCAGCACCTCTTTTTCGTATGTTCCACTCTCGTTGAGCTTGAATAGGGACAGTTTACCGGTTTTGTTTCCAAATTCGCTCACGACCAATTCTTGATGTCCATCTCCATTTAAATCTTCCATCAAGGTGTGTACGGGTCGATGCAGGTCCTTGGTTATCGTTGTGGTGTCCGAAGGGGTGTTCCGAAACAGTATACCTTTTTTCTGTTCGGACGGATGAATAATCCCGACTTCATTGATAAATTGGATAGAGTCCTTTTCGTTAAACCATGTTACAGGACTTGCCCCTTGGAACATTTGGGTTACTTTTTTGGTGGTAAAATCAAAATAACCCAACCTACCCTCCAAATCCCCAAAATACACTTGATTTGATTCATTTTTAAACTCTAGATAGGTTACCATCCCCCCATTTAGGGAATCTACCATAAAAGGTTGGGAAGCAAATTGCATCAGCGTATCGGCCTTGGGCATTGGTATGCTTTCCAATTGTTCAGGGGCGTTCGCCAAGATATAACGCTGTAATTTGGCCCAGTCGCCCAAGCTTATTTGAGGCCGAAACCCTGTTGGCTCCCATTCCGGGTCTTGGTACATGCCCTCCACGTCCATCAGTTCCATCATGGCGGGCAACACCGAGTTTTTCCACATGTGCTTTGGCAATGCATCTATTTTGGGCGGCAGATGACAACTGGCGCAATAGGTTTGGTAAAGCTGTTCTTCTTGACTTATAGGCCTTTCTTTTTTGCAGGACCCCAGCACTAAAACAAGAATCAAGCTTACAAGTTGATAAAATAATGAATGGTTTGGCATTGGATGGTTTTGGTCTAGAGGTTGTGGCAATGGCACTAATTGGGCAAAGGGACGTAGGTGTCATCGTTTTCCATCATCGGAAAGGTTTTGTTGTCCCATGCCTGTTTGGCCTGCTCCAATTTTTCCTTACTGGAAGAAACAAAGTTCCAATAGATGTGGCGTTCCTCTGGAAAAGGTTCCCCCCCAAAAAGCAGCAGATGCGTGCTCGGATGTAGTTTGATATTGCAAGTATCTTCCACTTTGGACACCAAAATATTGCCCTGGCCCACACGTTCACCGCAGGCTTCTATGCTTCCTTCTACAATGCAAATACCGATTTCTCCTTTTAGATGTCCGTTGACATTGAGGGTATAGCTTTCTGGAGCTTTGACCTCGACCATAAATAGGTTGGAGTGAACGGGAACGGGGGACTTTTTATCATATCCTTCGCCAGCAACCAGTTTGAACTCCGTCGTACCATCAGTCCATTTGGGAATATCCTTCCCATCGATATGGTGAAACTGTGGTTCCATGTCCTCGAGTTCCTTGGGCAAGGCCACCCAAATTTGATAGCCATGGGCGGTGAAAGTGTTCCCATCCCTAAGGTCCTTTGGAGTTCGTTCGGTATGGGTTACCCCCTTGCCTGCCGTCATCCAGTTCACGGAACCCGGCCTAATTCTTTGGTGTGTTCCCAAACTGTCCTCATGGATAATCTCCCCTTCGAGCATAAAGGTCAAGGTAGAGAGTCCCATATGCGGATGTTGGTCTACATCCATATATTTTTTGGGTCCCAATTGCGTTGGGCCCATGTGGTCGATAAAAATAAACGGGCCGATCATTCTTTTTTTGCGGAAGGGAATCAAGCGCCCGACCAAAAAATCACCGATATCCCTGCTGCGTTCCTCGATGATCAATCCGATGTTGGACATACATTTAATGTTTATATTTAGAAGCAGAAAGTTACAAATACATCTGATAACCATGAAACTACTTAAGCGTGTTTTATTGCTCCTGATCATTGCCATCGGAGTGATTGTGTACCTGAATTATCCCAAATTGAACATGATTTCCGGCTATGCCGCCAAAAATGTGGCCTCCGGGGTGTATGTGGCGCACCGTTCGGCGGCCAGCATGAACCAAATTGACAACAAGGCCCCGCTGGTGGAACTGGCTTCCACCGAGGTTAACGAAACTGAACGTTCGGCCACGGCTACTGTGTATGGCCTGATGGAGCGTACCGCTGTTTATCGCGATGGACTGGGTGCGGTATTGATCAACGAAGATTATGACCCGGAAGCCATGACCCTTCGTCCCAACCGAAATCAAGTTATGGATACGATTCCCTATCCTTATGGCCAGGCTGCGCCGAAGGACACCGTTTTTCCGGAGGTGGATATGGACCAAATTAACAAGGCCATTGCCATGGCGTTTGCTGAGCCCGAGACCCAAAAAACGCGCACTATACTCGTTCTGTACAAAGGCCACCTGATCGCAGAACGCTACGTGGACGGTTTTGATCAAGATACACCCATATTGGGATGGTCCATGACCAAAAGCGTATTGGCCACCTGCTACGGAATATTGGAGCATCAAGGGAAACTGGAGATGGATTGGCCCGCCCCTATTCCCGAATGGAAGGATGATGAGCGAAAAAATATTACCCTGAACCATCTGCTGCGCATGCAAAGTGGATTGGAATGGGAGGAGGATTATACCAAGATTTCGGATGTTACCAAGATGCTTTTCTTGGACAGTGACATGACACAGCAGCCCAAAAAGAAAAAAGCAATCGCCAAACCAACAGAGGTTTGGAACTATTCCTCGGGAACCACAAATTTATTATCGGGTATTCTTCGTCAGCAGTTTAGAACCCATCAAGAGTATCTGGATTTCCCATATTCCGCCTTAATTGATAAAATTGGAATGTACTCTATGGTGTTGGAAGCGGATATTGCCGGAAACTACGTGGGTTCTTCCTACGCCTGGGCCAGCACCCGTGACTGGGCGCGCTTTGGCCAATTGTATTTGGATAAGGGGAATTGGAACGGGGAGCAATTGTTCGATTCAGATTGGGTGGATTACATCACCACCCCGACCATTAACTCCGATGGTACCTATGGCGCCCATTTTTGGTTGAACGCGGAGGGCAAGTACCCTGATGTACCTACGGACCTATTTTCATGCAATGGTTATGAAGGGCAATATGTGTTTATGATTCCATCCAAGGATTTGGTGGTGGTACGCACGGGATTGGCGGAAGAACCCCTATTTGATGTGAACGGGGTGTTGTCAAACATCGTAAAAGCAGTACCTTAAATCGATATGATATACTAAAATGCCCGAAAAACCACAGAATACGGGCACTTCACAACAATAATTTCATTTACGGGAACAGTGGTGGTACTTTTACTATGTAATAAAAAACGAAAGTAATTTTTTCATTTTCATATAGTGTTCTCGTAAAAGAGTCCTGACCCAAGTGGCAGGGCTCTTTTCAATTTTAGGCCATCCTGAAAGCTTTGTCTGCTTCCCTACAACTTGATTGCACGAATCGCTGATACCTCTTATGCTTCTTGAAAAACGTTGATTATAATCCCATCATCAACCCTTGAATTACAAGAATCACATAGATGACAACAGCAAAAGGCTACTTGACAACAATAATTTCATTTACGGTAACAGTGGTGGTACTTTTACTATGTAATAAAAAGCGAAAGTAATTTTTTCATTTTCATATAGTGTTCTCGTAAAAGAGTCCTGACCCAAGTGGCAGGGCTCTTTTCAATTTTAGGCCATCCTGAATAATCCAAGACGCATCTCGACTTCGCTCGATGTGAGAACTACAGTTGTTCATTTCTTGTCATTTCGAGCGCAGTCGAGAACTAGATGCCCCAACCATTTCACTCCCACAGAAAATGACAAGGGGTAATTGTAAATTGTTTGTTGGCAGCTGTAAATTGACTTATGGAATCCACTTATCCTTGCCAAAATCGGGCTTGCGCTTTTCCAAAAAGGCATTTCGGCCCTCTTTGGCCTCGTCGGTCATATACGCCAGTCGCGTGGCTTCCCCTGCAAACACTTGTTGGCCTACCATACCGTCATCGGTTAGGTTCATGGCGAATTTGAGCATTTTAATGGATGTTGGGGACTTGGCCAAAATTTCTTGGGCCCATTGGTAGGCGGTGTCCTCCAATTCATCGTGTGGGATAACGGCATTCACCATTCCCATTTCATACGCTTCTTGTGCCGAGTAGTTCCTTCCCAAAAAGAAAATCTCCCGGGCTTTTTTCTGTCCGACCATTTTGGCCAGATAGGCAGAACCATATCCTCCATCAAAACTGGTCACATCGGCATCAGTCTGTTTAAAAATGGCGTGTTCCTTGCTGGCAAGGGTCATATCACAGACCACATGAAGGCTATGCCCTCCCCCAACGGCCCAACCAGGCACCACGGCAATGACCACCTTGGGCATAAAACGAATCAATCGCTGGACTTCTAAAATATTCAACCTGTGGTAGCCATCCTCGCCAACATATCCTTTATGGCCCCTAGCTTTTTGGTCGCCACCACTGCAAAAGGCCCATTTGCCATCCTTGGACGACGGCCCTTCCCCAGAAAGGAGCACAACCCCAATGGAGGTGTCCTCTTGGGCATCATAAAAGGCTTTGTAAAGTTCACTGGTCGTTTTGGGGCGAAATGCATTGCGTACATCGGGTCGGTTAAACGCAATCCGGGCTACGCCATTACATTTTTTATAGGTGATATCCTCAAATTCCATGACTGTCTGCCAGTTGGGTGATTCCATAAATGTCTGTTTTGTTTATCACAAAATAACGGAAATTCTACGTTATGACCGATTCTGTTTTGGATAATCAAACCCCCTATCATTTAAGATGGAAAAAAAGTTTGTATTTGGATGAATTTTGGCCAAATCACCTCATTCGTCAGATCAAACAGGGCATCCGTCAATTGGCAGCATGTTCGTTTAGGATTTCCATATACATTTACCATATGATGCGATTTAAAACTTTGGGAATACTCCTAGCTGTAGTATTCGGTTTGGTAGTTCTGGGATATTTGGTGCTCAAACGGCATATCAATCCAGACCGTTACTTTGTAAAACGGACTCCGTCATTATCTTTTGACCATATTGAAGTACAGGATTTTATAGGAGGCATTAGCTTGAAACCTATTTTGGAAGAAACGGCTTTTAATTTAGGGACTACTTATGATTTGGATGACCAATCATTTGGTTTTGAGGTGGATTCCAATGGTTATTTTATTTTGACCGAAATCCCGACAGGTGCCACTTTTATCTTGGGTAAGGTGGAAAACAGCATATTTGACGACAATATGAATGCGGAGCTATACACGATTACGATACCGCGAAGCTACATCACAAAGCATGAAGGTGTGCGTGGCCGAATCCCATTTTATGAATCTTCTCAATTTACCATGATGAGCAGCGGCGGATTAAAATACAGTTGGGCATATAAAACCACCATACAAAACCCTAAAGGTGAATCACTTCTGCTGTATGCTGCCTCCAAATACATGCACGATGGCACCGCTACAGGGATTGTGAGTATGGAGTAATTGATTTTTACCGGTTAAAGGAATTGCGTTAATTTTAGGTCAAAATCAACTTAAAGCATGCAAAACGACTGGCTTGAAATGTGGAATACCCGATTTGGGCAGGAAGAATACGTTTATGGAACCGCTCCTAATGCCTATTTGAAGGAAAAATTGGAAAATTTACACCCTGGTTCCATATTATTTCCTGCCGAGGGTGAAGGTAGAAATGCGGTTTATGCCGCACAATTGGACTGGAAGGTATCTGCTTTTGATATAAGCGAAGCAGGACAGCAGAAAGCACTCCAATTAGCCAAAAAGAAAGGTGTTGAATTGGATTATGTGGTCGGAGAACTTCCAAATCTTCACTATCAACCAGAACAATTTGATGCCATCGCGTTGATTTATGCCCATTTTCCGCCCCATATCCGCTCTAAGCATCATAAGTTGCTGAACAATTATCTAAAAAAAGGCGGCACCCTGATTTTTGAAGGCTTCAGCAAGGACCATCAAGCGTTTAAAAAGAAGAATCCGAAGGTAGGCGGCCCCAATAATGAAGATTACTTGTTCTCCTTGCAGGAGCTACAAACCGATTTCACCAATGTTGAATTCTTGGAACTAAAAAAAATGACCATAGAACTCAACGAAGGTGACGGCCATGTGGGAACAGGCTCCGTTATCCGGTTTTTGGGCAAGAAGAAATAGTTGATGCTGTTTTCCCCAGGGTTTGTCAAAACTATGGTTCAGTTGGAATTTTTGCTTCCAAAATCCTTAGTTTTATCACAAAAGCACCGATTTTACTGGGCTTGACATAAAGGTGACATCTAAATGTCGTGGTGCTGTCATGCCCCCATGGATACCTTTGTTCATGAATTAAAATCAAAAAATATGAGCAATACATCAATCGGAGAACGACTCAAGTATCAACGTAAAATAAAAGGGTATTCCCAAGAGGAACTCGCCCATAGAACCAATGTTACGGTACGCACCATTCAGCGTATCGAAAAAGAAGAGGTATCCCCACACCTGAATACGATAAAACTATTGGCTGTTGCCTTGGAGATAGAGGTGGATGAGTTGTTTCCTTTAGACGACCCCAAAGAAGAAACCGTAAAGAAAAAATGGTTGCTTTTAATGCACGCCACTCCTTTGGCTGGGATATTTCTTCCCTTGCTCAATGTGCTCATTCCACTTTTTCTTTGGATTCACAAACGGGAAGATAACCCGATTTATAACGAACACGGTATTAAGGTCATCAATTTTCAAATCACCGTATTGATTTTGGCCGTGCTGTCTTTTGTGAGTTTGTTGACCATCGAGAAATGGGGCTTTTTCATTTTTATTTCCGTGGTTCCCATTTGTATCGGCATTATCATTTTCAATATCATTTATGTGGTACAAAAAAACAAGTGCTACTATCCCTTTTCAATTCCTTTTTTAAGCTTAAAGAAGGACAAAGCATTTAGTCTTCTCCTTATACTTGGCATAGCAATAATCTGCAGTTGTGCAGGTCCAAAGCAGGAAACTGTGAAGCGTTTGGACGGTACTACAATTACCAAGGATTCCATTACCAAAAAAATAGACCAGTTAATGACCGACACTGAAGTGTACGGTATGGCTATATCGATTTTTAATGATAACCAGCCTGTTTATCAAAAGGTTTTTGGGTATAAGGATTATCCGAATAAAATAGTGTTGACCGATTCCACAAATATCTACGGAGCATCCTTTAGTAAGGCAGTTTTCGGGGTTTTGGCCATGAAATTGGTTGAAGATGGTATAATTGACCTAGACACTCCATTGGAATCCTATTTGCCGCAAAAAATTTATGAATATGAACCACAGACCCGTTGGCACGATGACTTTTCCAGTTTGAAGGAAGATTCATTATATCATAAAATAACGGCAAGAATGTGTTTAAACCATACCACAGGATTTAAAAACTACCGATGGTTTGAAAAAGATTATAAATTGAGGGTACACCAAGAGCCGGGAACCAAATTTGGTTACAGTGGTGAAGGTTTTATTTACCTGCAAGTGGTTTTGGAAAAATTAACAGGAAAAGGATTGGAACAATTGGCCCAAGAAAACATTTTTGAACCATTGGGTATGGACAACTCTGCTTACGAATGGAAATCAAGGTTTGATAAAGATTTTGCCCTAGGCCACAACGAACACGCCGAAGCGCTGAAAAAAGACAAGGACAACGAACCCAGAGGTGGCGGAACTTTAGAAACGACGGCCTCAGATTACACCAAATTCTTGACCGCAGTGCTCAATCATAAATTGATCAGTAAAACATCCTATGATGAGATTTTTAGTCCGCATATTCGTATTCGCACCGAAAAACAATTTAGTCAAGGAACCAACAAGATTACAGATAAATACGAAGACATCAACCTGGGTTATGGCTTAGGTTGGGGCTATTTTGAGACACCCTATGGTAAAGCTGTATTCAAGGAAGGCCACGGCAGCGGATTCGTGCACCACTCCGTACTTTTTCCAGAAACGGGCAAAGGCATCATGATCATGACCAATTTTGAACGCGGCAATAGTATTTTCAAGGAATTGCTCGAAGTTACGCTGAAAGATGAGTATACACCATGGGAATGGGAGAATTATATTCCCTACAATGTGGCGGAATAGCATCAAATAAATTCAGGCAATCAATGCGATTGCCTGAATTCTTAACTAAACTGGTGAACTACCTAATTAAATCTTTATTTCTGTTGATTTTTTAATATCGCGTGATGAAGCTCCAGCCTTGATTATATATTTTCCAGGCTCCAAGGTCCATTGTGAACTATTTTCGTTCCAATACCTCAAATAGTTCACAGGAATGTTCACGCGAAGCGTATCTGTTGCTCCTGCACCGAGTAATTTTGTTTTGGCAAAGGCCTTAAGTTCTTGCTCGGGTCTATCGATTTGAGTGGAGTCCTTGGAAACGTAGAACTGAACAACTTCTTTTCCATTGGTTTTTCCAATATTGCTTACGGGAATAGATATTTTAATTGTATCGTTCTCCTGCACTGTTTCCATATCGCCGTATTCAAAACTGGTATAGGAAAGCCCATAACCAAAGGGGTAGGAAACCTCCATGTCTGCTTTGTCAAAATGACGGTAGCCCACATAAATCCCTTCCTCATAATTGGTATAATCGACATCCTTTACCATTTCATCTTCCGGAACTTCATCCTTGCCAAACAACATATCCGTTATTTGCATGGGCAAACCGTTTTGCGGGAAATTTGCATTGCTGGCATGATCTGCCACATCAACAGGGAAGGTCATGGTCAATTTTCCGCTGGGGTTAACGTCTCCGCTCAAAATATCCGCTACGGCGTTACCACCTTCTTGCCCGCCTTGCCATGCGAGTACAATGGCATCCGGTTGATTTTTCCACGAAGCTGTTTCGATGACACCACCAATGTTCAACACCACAATGACTTTTTTTCCTGCTCTTTGAAAGGCTTCACAAGTCGTGCTCAGCATCTCCTTTTCCTTGTCGGACAACAGAAAATCGTTCGCAACGACCCTGTCACCGCCCTCTCCGCTGTTTCGGCCAATGGTGATGATGGCCAAATCACTTTCTGAAGCGATGGTTTTCATTAAATCCTTATCGTAGCTGATCTCGGGAGGAAGATATGGATTGAACATGGCCGACATGCCTTCGGGTTTTTCAAAGGCCTCTTCATTGGCTGCCTTGTGTTTTTGATAAGCCTGCTTTGCAGTGGGGCTCACACGGAATCCGGCATTGATGAGTCCCTCTTCCAAAGAAATCGTATAGGCTTCGTTTACATCGCCAGAACCTGTTCCTCCAGCAATAAAATCATACGAATACACCCCGAGCAATGCTACGTTCTGTCCTTTTTCCAAGGGAAGTGCATCATCATTTTTCAACAATACCATTCCTTCCGATGCTGATTTTCGCGTAATGGCCGCATGGGCTTCCAAATCGGGATTTTCACCAAAGGTAAAATCGGTCATTTTTTTACTCTTGAAAATCAACGTCAAAATACGCTTTACCGAAGTATCCACGGCATCCATGTCCAAAGAACCGTCCTCGTACCCTGCCGTTAGGGCTTTCCATTGTTTTTTGGTGCCAGGTTCCAATAGGTCGTTCCCGGCATTGACCATAGCCACTGCATCGTTCCCTCCAAACCAATCGGACATCACTAGACCTTCAAAGCCCCAATCGTTACGTAATACATCGGTCAATAAATGCTTACTCTCCGAGGTATAGGTGCCATTTACCTTGTTGTAAGATGACATAATGGTCCACGGTTGTGCATCTTCCACGATGATTTCAAATCCTTTCAGATAGATTTCACGCATGGCCCGGTCGGAAACCCTGGTGTCATTATAGTTTCTATTGGTTTCTTGGTTGTTGGCCACAAAATGCTTCACGGAAGTTCCAACGCCGTTGGATTCTATGCCATTGACCATGGCAGCCCCAATTTTCCCGGTCACTAGTGGATCTTCGGAATAGTATTCAAAGTTCCGTCCACAAAACGGGTGTCGGTGAATGTTTGCTCCCGGGCCCAATATTACATCGATGCCATACTCGAGTGCTTCATTGCCCATGGCATTGCCCACATTTTCCACTAATTCGGTGTTCCATGTTGATGCCAACAGCGTAGCTATCGGGAATGCGGTGCAGTAAAATGTTCGATCTATACCATCTCGTTTGGGTTCTATTCTGAGTCCTGCCGGCCCATCGGAGAGATTGATACTCGGAATGCCGAGCCGTGGTGTGGCCACAATGGTACCCACCACTCCGGGAATGCCTTCTCCCGGTTCCACCATTCCCATGCCGGAAGCCATTCCAGAACCCTTCAATAAGTGGATTTTCTCCTCCACAGTCATTTGGGAAAGCACATTGGCTACCCTAGCCTCAATAGGTTGACGGCTGTCTTCGTATACATCCAACTGGCCATTTCCATTTCGGTCCAGAAACGTGTAACCATCAATAGTGACTGACGGTATTTCTGTCTTTTCCGTGTAGTCATCCTCAAAATCCAGGAATTGTGAGCGTAAATACCACCATCCTAATAGTCCTCCTACTAAAACTAATAACAGAAGAATACCGATGGTTTTCAACGAAATCCGGAGTGCTTTTTTCATAATATATAGTTTGTGTCAAATCGACACAAATATAAAAAAGATTTAATTGTGGCAAAATGACACAAATCATTATTTTTGCTGTATGGACATCAATACTTTTATCGAAAACGGTCAACAAGATTATTTGCCCAATCTTTCGGTGGACATGGTCATCATCGGATTTCATGAAGACCAACTCAAGTGTTTGTTGCTTCAGATTGGGAATAAGTGGCTATTGCCCGGTGGGTATATCCTACGTTCGGAATCTGTGGAAGCGGCCACGGTGCGTATCCTAAGGGAACGAACCGGGTTGGAAGACCCCCACTTTAAGTTTTTGTCCGTTTTTGGGGGTGAAGACCGTAAGTTTACAGAGGAATGGCAGCAATTTTTTAAAGAATTGGACTTTCCCTTTAAAGAAAATTCTTGGTTGAACGACCGTTTTGTGACCCTCGCCCACTATTCCTTGGTCAACTTTGAAGAGACCCGACCGGTAATCGGTAATTTGGACTCGGCTTTTGGTTGGTTCAACATGAATGACCTCCCTCCTATGTGGATGGACCATCGGGATATTGTACAAGAGGCCAAGGAGCGGCTCAAGGAAGATGTACAACAAGAACCATTGACCTACAATTTGTTGCCTACGGAATTTACGATGCCACAATTGCACCAATTGCACCAAACCATTTTGGAGGAAACCCTGGACCGTAGCCGTTTTCAAAAGAAAATGATAGGTTCCGGTTTTTTTGAGCGTTTGCCGAAGCTCCAAACAGATGCACCTGGCCGGAAACCTTACCAATATCGGGTGAAAAAGGTATAGTGCAGGCAGGTTCTTTTTGGTTTGACATGGAAATGCTCTAATTTGGTGGTAACACTAAACCTCCATGTCATGAAAAGCCCTCTTTCTTTATTTTGCAAACATCAGTTCAAAACGCATTGGATTGTGGCCGTTATCTTGCTTTTTACCTCTTCGTTATGGTCCCAAGAGTTTGATACCGTAAAATTGGACCAATATTTCGATCTTTTGGAAGAGAACAATAAGTTCATGGGCAGTGTTGCCGTCTCCCAAGCCGGTGAGTTGATCTATACACGTTCGGTGGGGTATTGTAACGTCACTTCCGAATCCAAAGCAACGGTGGCTTCCAGATATCGCATTGGTTCCATTACCAAAACATTTACAGCAGTATTGGTTTTTAAGGCCATATCGGCAGGGAAACTGTCTTTGGACCAGACCTTGGACCAGTTTTTTCCAGAAGTTCCGAAATCGGAAAATATTACCATCAAACAACTGTTGGGCAACCGAAGCGGTATCCACAATTTTACGGATGACCCTGCTTATGCTACCTACATGACCCAGCCAAAATCTGCATCAGAAATGGTGGAAATCATTGTAAAGGCGGGAAGTGATTTTGAGCCCGATAGCAAATTCCAATACAGTAATTCCAATTTTGTGTTGCTGACCTACATTCTTGAAAAAAGCATGGGAAAACCCTATCGTGATTTGCTTGAAGAGTTTATTGCTAAGCCCTTAGGGCTTACCGATACCTATGTCGGTGAAAAAATTGGCACAAAGGCCAACGAATGTAAATCGTACATGTACCTGGATAAATGGCAAGAACATCCAGAAACCGATATGTCCATCCCTGTTGGTGCAGGCGCTATAGTTTCCAATCCAACAGATATTGTCAAATTTAGTGATGCCCTTTTTGGAGGCAAATTGCTTGATTTGGAGTATGTAGAAGCCATGAAAAAGATTACGGACGGCTATGGATTGGGATTGTTCAGCTTTCCTTTTCATGAGCGAACCAGTTATGGTCACACGGGAGGGATTGATGGATTCTCTTCTTTATTCGGTCATTTTGATGACGGCAATGTATCCTTTGCCCTTACCTCAAATGGCAACAATATGAATACCAATGACATTGCCATTGCCGTTTTGAGCACGGTCTACAATGAGCCTTTTGAATTGCCAAAATTCAATACTTATGAAGTATCACCCGAACAATTGGAGGTTTATGTGGGCAACTATACCGCCCCTGATTTTCCTTTGGACATAAGTATTTTCATTGAGGATGGGGTGCTCAAGGGCAGAGCTACGGGTCAGCCAGCATTTACTTTGGACCCTGTGGACGAGCATCAATTTGAATTTGTCTCCGCAGGTATCGAAATGACCTTTGATCCCGAAGAGAACACCCTATTTTTTAAACAACGTGGGGTAAGAGTGAATTTTACAAAGGAGTAACATCAACTTAACGTGAGAAGGAAGAATAAATCTATCTTTAGGATAAAAAAGCCATGAAAAAAGTATTTCTGTTGATGCTCTTCCCATTTTTGATGTCATTTCAATGTGAGGACGATTTCGAAAACGCTGGATTTGAAACATCATACAAAATTCAAAACAACTCCAATGTGGATTTGTTCTACATTGATGATTCCAACCAAATTTCGCAAATAGCCAAACAGTCATCCAGTATCATTGGCTCTACCCTGAACAATGAGACGATAGCGGTCATGCCAACAGCGTCTTTACTCTTTGAGACCATTAAGCTGTACGCTTCGGAAAATGGAGATTACGTGTTGCGGTATCAGCAAACTCCTGTTGATGACGAATTGTGGGTGTTATCGGAACCTTTGGAAAATGTTTTTGAATACACCTTGATCATTACGGACCAATTACTGGATTGATGTACTTTGGGCAGCATTAAAGGGTTCAACCTTTATGCTTCTCCTCAATCCATTTGGCCATATACTTGGTAGTCGCTTTGCATACCTTCCAATTTCTATTTGGGAAATAATGCTTAGAGCTTATGTACAGCTTCTTCTATTTTGGTTTCGCCTGTTAAAATTTCGAACGCTTGATTTGTGGCAATACCATCTTCAAGACTCTTCACAAGCATACGAGCTACATCCCATCTGGGAATTTCGCCTCTTTCGTTCAGTTTTTGTGAAAGTTTGATATTTCCAGTTCCCTCATTGTTGTTCAATGCGCCTGGCCTCACTATTGTGAATGTTAGACCGCTGATGTCCAAGTATTGGTCAGCATTTTGCTTCGCCTGTAGGTATTCCTTAAGTTCACCACGTGGATTGTCCACGCCCATAGAACTGAGCATTACAAATTTACGTACACGTTCCTTTTTTGATGCATCGATGAGCTTTTTGGCACCTTCTTGGTCCACATCGACCACGTTTTTACCTCCAGAGCCTGCAGCAAAAATTACTTTATCTATACCTTTGGTGGTATGAGATACATCTTTGGTTAGGTCTCCCATAACAGTTTCTACCCCTTGCGATTCCCATTGCTCCTTTTGCTCATTATTACGTACCAAGGCTACCGGGCGATAATTTTCGGCTTGTTTTACTAATTTGACAACTTTTTCTCCTGTTGTACCAGTGGCACCTGCGATTAAAATATTTTCCATAGTTGATAAGATAAAACTATTGAGGAGTCATCCAAGATGCTTAACGCAGTTTTAACGCCGCATATCATTTGAAACATTTTTAATATCAAATGCTCAGGAAAACTTAGCTAATCTTAGCCATAACTAATTACGTTACTTCTCCTTATTCTTCTCCTCAATCCATTTGGCCATATACTTGGTGCTACTCATGGTTTGATGCTGTAACAGTTTTCCAATGAAATTTTGTGAGCGATGGGCTTCCAAATCCATCATCAGGGGTTCCAATCGTTCTTCCAAACTACTTTGTAAGCTTTGCCTATCATACAACTGTTGGAGCAATGCATTACCGTTGTGTTGGGCACTTTCCCAGCTTTTTTGGTCTTGATGCAATTTCACGGCAGCTTGGGCAAATGCTTCCCAATCATCGGCAATAAATCCGTTCCATGCCAAGTCAGTATGCATGCCCTCGGCACCTATGGTGGTGGTTACACTTGGGGTTCCGGTTTGCATGGCATCCAACAACTTTCCTTTGATTCCTGCACCAAATCGAAGTGGAGCCAACAAAACCCTGGCACTTTGGAGCACCCTGAACGCATCTTCCGCCCATCCGTTAACGTAAAACCCTGTTATGGGGTCGTGCATTTCATTGACCTGTTGCGGTAGATATGCGCCATAAATTTGGATTTCAGCATTGGGCAGTTGATGGCGAATTCGGGGCCAAATTTCACTTTTCAAGACCTTTAGGGCATCCACATTGGGTGCGTGTTTGCCATTTCCGATACTTATGAAACCATTTCTGGCATCGAATGGAGGTTTTTTTTCAGCAGATATACTCCCAACATCTACCATAAACGGAATACACCGCAGCAAATCCGAAGGGACCTTCAACTTTTGCTGTAAAATTTCCATTTCATAGCTGGAAATCATCAACGTAAGATCGCAGCGATAGATACTTGCAATTTCCCGTAACGTTGTTGGATGGTTTTTCCAATCTTCAATCTTAAAGACTTGGTTCTTTTTAAGTGCCTCTTCCCTACTCTTGCGCAGCGCATGTAAATCTTCGGTATTGAGTATACGCAACGCACTTGGTGCGTGTTCCGCTACGCGCCACCCAAATTGTTCCTCTACCATAAAACGGTCGAACATCACCACATTGGGCTTCAATTGCTGTATAAAATCATCAAAACTCGAATGGTTGAGTTGGATGTGGACCGTTGCAATGTCCATGGCTTCCAAATCCAGACTGTACTCGGTTTTACTTGCCGTGCTGGCAAATGTGATCTGATAACCAAACGCCAAAAATGCCTCCAACAATTGTTGCATACGACTTCCGGCCGCAGTTGTTGAGGGTTCTGGCCATACATAACCAATTACAAGTAGTTTTTTGGACATGGAGGTAAAAATACAAAGATGGCCGTATACTATTGGGGATTAAAATTCAAACTCAATTATCAAGTTCAGGCTCAAATTTCAAATGCAATGGTAAGTGTAAGTTCAAGCTCAAATCCAAAAAGCGGAGCTGCCGACATTCCTGCCAACTTAATTTACATCTTGGCAGCGAACATTTTAGAGATACTGGAACGGAGCTTTCGTTCATAATCTTCCTCCAGCCATTCCTTATAGTTCTTGGTATTGTTCATAATGCAATAGGAATATTGCTTTACTCGATAGGAAATCTCATCCTTGAGCTCCTTGGCCAAGATTCGGGCATCAAAAACATCTTCGCTGTTTTCCACACAGATCTTCGCGTGCTGTTCAATACTCTTCTCCAGTACAATTTTTGATTTTTTCCCCTGGGCAAATATCTTTTTGTACTCTTCCTTCACATCAAAGGAGATGTTCTCCGACTTGCTGAATTTGGCACGAAGTTCTTCGGGCATCTCATAGACAAAATCCCGCTCGATTTCCTCATCATTTTTGATGTTTTCCAGGTAAAAATCAGGGAAATGAAAGATTTCTTGCCAGTCCACAGGTGCATCCCAAGGTCCGAAACGGGCAATATTATTTCCCATATCGATAACATTGAACTCATCTTTGTCAGGAAGCACCCTAGACCCCCTACCAATCATTTGGAAATATAGAGTGAGTGATCGTGTAGCCCTGTTCAAAATAATGGTTTCCACCGTGGGTTCGTCAAACCCCGTGGTCAATATACTCACCGAGGTAAGGATGGCATCAGGTGTTTTGGCAAACCAATCCAGAATGTCCTTGCGTTCGGAGGCCGTGTTCTTGTTGTCGAGGTGCCGAACATTATACCCAGCCTTTTTAAAGGTCTCGTATACATAAAGCGATGTATTGATTCCGTTGTTGAAGATCAGCGTTTTGGTCCCCTTGGCAATTTCCTCGTAGGCAGAGAGCAATTTCCCGAGCATGCTGTGTGCACTGTAAAACTCGTCCGAGGATTTTACGGTATAGTCACCATTAATACCCAATTTAAGGGTGCGTAGGCTAACATCGTAATTATACAGGTTGGCCCTGGCCAAAAAATTCTTTTCAATTAATGATTTTATCGACTCCCCAATGATCAGGTGCTTGTAATTGTCCTTCATGGGCAGTTTGATGTTGGAGCTCAACGGAGTGGCCGTTACACCTAAAATCGTAGACTTCTCGAAATATTTGAACAGCTTTCGGAACGAGTTGTAGTGGGCCTCATCAATGATTACCAGGCCTACATTGTTGATTTTTACTTTTTCTTCCTGAAGGCGGTTGTTCAAGGTTTCCACCATAGCCACAAAGCACATATAATCATCCTGGTCGTAGAGTTCCTTCACTTCACTGTTGATGACTTTGTTGGCCACGCCAAACCCTTTGAGCATTTTGGAGGTTTGCTTGCTCAGCTCGATACGGTGGGTAAGTACCATCACCTTTTTTCCGGTCTGTTGGATAAACCTTCGTGTAATCTCCGAAAACACAACGGTTTTTCCTCCTCCCGTGGGCAATTGGTACAAGATATTACTGCCCGCAGGAAGCTTGTCCAGTTGCTCGAAGATTTTGTTCAGGTCTTCCTCCTGATAGCCGTAAAGCGTTTTCTTTTTGATTGAGTTGTTTACTTCCAAAGGGAAAATGGCATTTTGGATTCTTAAATAAAAAACCCTACAAAATTAGGGGTTTTTTGTACTTGTGACCAATCCCAGAGGTTAATTCTATCAAAATAGTATCAACAATTCCCATTTGGCCCCCAATTCAACTTTTTCGATGATTTACTCATAACATTTTGATAACAATAACAATTTCGACTTGGAAAAATGGAGATTATAATGTATAATGATAGCTTGTAACACTAGTAAACCAGATATAAGAATGAGGCAGCTTAAAATTATCAAACAGGTCACGAACCGCGAATCCAAATCTCTCGACAAATACTTGCAGGACATCAGCAAAATCGATTTGATCACCGCACAGGAAGAAGTTGAGCTAGCACAGAAGATCAGGGCCGGAGACCAAGCTGCTTTGGAAAAGTTGACCAATGCCAACCTCAGGTTTGTGGTCTCCGTGGCAAAACAATATCAAAATCAGGGTCTTAAACTCCCAGATTTGATCAATGAAGGAAACGTAGGTCTGGTAAAGGCTGCCAAACGCTTTGATGAAACCCGAGGGTTTAAGTTTATCTCCTACGCGGTTTGGTGGATCCGACAATCCATTCTGCAGGCCTTGGCAGAACAGTCACGTGTGGTACGATTGCCGTTGAACAAAATTGGTTCCATCAACAAGATAAAAAAGACCTTTTCCTATTTGGAACAGGCACATGAGCGCCCACCATCGCCAGAAGAAATTGCCAAGGAGCTGGACATGACCGTTTCCGAAGTGAAGCAATCCCTCAAGAACACAGGGCGGCATGTATCTATGGATGCACCTTTAAAAGAAGGGGAAACCTCCAATTTATATGATGTATTGAACGCTGGGGATTCGCCCAAACCAGATAAGGGCCTTATGCACCAATCCCTGAACACGGAAATCAACCGAGCCTTGGATACGCTCTCCCCACGGGAAGCGGATGTGGTTCGCCTGTATTACGGTATTGGAGACCAACCCTCCATGACTTTGGAAGAAATAGGCAGTACGTTTGATTTGACCCGCGAACGCGTAAGACAAATACGGGAAAAGGCCATTAGAAAATTGCGACATACCTCCAAAAGCAAGATCTTAAAATCTTATTTGGGATAGGTTGCCTTAAAATATGTAATAGAAAAGGGGATGCTGATTTTATCAACATCCCCTTTTCCATGATAATCACTTAAATAATTAGGATCTGCTCAATAGACTGATATCAAAGTCCGTAAGCAAGTCTTTCAAATCTTGAATAAAATTCAAGTAGGCGGTGTTTTCTTTGTTCTGGTTGTTCATGGTAACAAATTTTGGGTTTGTTTGTTAACTATAGGTAATCAAGTTCAGCAAGTTGGTTTACTGTCAAAATTTCGTTGAGTTCTTGCAAAAAAGCCAAGTATTCCTCACCGTAGGTGTCGTACAACATCGTTATCTCAATTTAAGTTTGGGTCTTTGTATAACGTGATTTCATTTCAAAGATTATGTGCTTTCCTCAAATTGTGGTGAAACACCTGCTTCGGGTGGTGAAATCCTTTTTTATTTCATGTTCAAAATGTCCAATGCTATCTCAAAATCCAACTCCTTGTCCACTTTACTGGGACGAATGTTGAACTCGTCGTAAATAAAGCAAAGGTTCATGGGCAATCTTCTTCGTTCGGTTTCTGTCATCAATCCCAATTTTTCCTGCAGTTCATTCTTAATTTGAAAGGCCTTGCTGCTAATTTTGGGATTGTCATGCGACTCCAGTTCCTTCAAAAAGGGTATTTCCTTATGGTCCCCTACTTCCAACATTTCATCCAACAGTAACAATTGGCACTCCAGGTCCGTAGTATGCTGAAACAAAGGGTAAAAAACACTTTGCAAGTATTTGGGAAGCTCATGGGTCGCCATCTTCACTTTTTTACAAGGTTCTGAATATCTCCATTTCAAAATCTATCTGCTCTTGAATCTTGGGATATTCCTGCAGAAACTGGTCGTATAAAAAATTCAAATGTCTTTCATCCCTATCCGTTTTACACAGTCTTGAAATCTGCTGAGCAACTTCCAGCAGCCCAAAAGTTTTCATCATGCGCAGGGATGGCATTATTTTTTGACAGGAAAGCTCCAGTTCCACAAAGTTTTTGTTGATTAGATTGACCTTGGCACTTCCGATAAACTCAAAAACATGCTGTTGGAACATGCGAACCAATTCTTCCAAAAGCTCCATTTGGCCCATGCAGTCTTCCAAAACAGGCTGAAGGTCAATTTTTTGGGAAGAGAAACCAGCTTGCAAGCTTTTTTCTATAAATTCAAAATCGGTGGACATACCGTCTACATTTTTATGTTGATTCTGTGTGTTTTTCTTCGGATGTTGGGCCAGTTTTTTAAGTTCATTCACAAATTCCTGTTGCTCTGGGGACAGTGTTGTGGCTTCAAGTGCGCCAACAAGGGAAATCAATTTGTCAGGATTCACCTCGTTAAACTCCCTTTTGTCCAAGCTTTGGATACCCACTTTTTCGTAGATGTTTTCGAGCTGTTTCATTTCTGAGGCCCCAAAAACTTTATTTTCCAGCCCCATTTTAAATACCTCAAAGGACTTTTTAAGCTTTCCGGCCTCTACCACGCCCAACTCTTCGTAGGAGAATGAGCTCAATCCGATTTCCAACTTTTCCAGATACGTCAATAGTTCTCGTGTTCCCAATGTCTTGTGCTAATGGTTATTATTACACTTAAAAGTGTGGATAATACCAAGGGATTACAATTTATTGTTCCGTAGCATTCGGATTTTGTTGTCAAATTGCGTTATTTGTATGTGTAAAAAAAACCAACCATGAAATATTTAAGTTTACTATTGATCCTTGCCTTACTTGTCTCCTGTGCGGAGAAAAAACCTGAAAAAACAGAAAGCTTGGAAGAAAAAGCACAACGGATTCATGATTCCGTGATCACTATCGATACGCACGACGATATCAACGTGCAAAACTTTACGGACAGCATTAACTACACCCAACGACTGGAAACCCAAGTCAACCTTCCCAAAATGAAAGAAGGTGGACTGGATGCCGTCTTTTTGATCGTGTATACAGGTCAGGATACGTTGACCACCGAAGGATATGCCAAGGCATCCGAAAATGCCATGGCCAAGTTCGATGCCATTCACCGACTCTGTGAAGAGATAGCACCGGACCAGATAGAATTGGCGTTAACTTCGGACGACGTAAGACGTATTGCCGCATCTGGCAAAAAAGTGGCCATGATCGGAGTTGAAAATGCTTATCCCATCGGTGAAGATTTATCCAAAATAGAGGAATACCAAAAAAGAGGAGCACTTTACATGTCGCTTTCCCATAACGGTCACAGCCAATTCAGTGATTCGAACACAGGGGAAAGAGATAGCGTTTGGTTGCATAACGGCCTAAGCGAATTGGGCAAGAAGGCGGTAGCAGAAATGAACCGTGTAGGAATCATGATCGATGTGTCCCATCCATCCAAAGAAGCGATGAAACAAATGATAGCGATGTCTAAGGCTCCCATTATTGCCTCGCATTCTTCTGCTAGGGCACTTTGCGACCACAGCCGAAACTTGGACGACGAACAACTGATGTTGATGAAAGAAAATGGTGGTGTAGTGCAAACAGTGGCCTTTAGCTCCTATTTGAACACCGAAAAGCACGAAGCGCGATCTGCCTACATGACCGAAGTGTATAAAAAAGTAGCGGATTCCTTAGGAGTTGCTTGGTACGAGCGCTCTCAATTTGCTACACTGACCGATGCGCAACGGGAGGAGTTTTTCGCAAACTATCGAAAAGTGATGAACATTGGCGAGGAATGGGCCGAAACAGATGCTTCTGCCCCACCAGCTGTCAATGTTGCCGACTTTGTGGACCACATTGACTATATGGTAGAGTTGATCGGTATTGACCACGTAGGTATCAGTTCCGATTTTGATGGAGGTGGCGGTATCGAAGGCTGGTCCGATGCCTCGGAAACCTTCAATGTTACCTTGGAACTGGTCAAAAGAGGGTATACCGAGGAAGAAATCGCTAAATTATGGGGCGGTAACCTTTTGCGCGTCTTGGACGAAGTTCAGGCCGTGGCCCAAACCATGGATTAGGAAGCGGCTTTATCCTCTTCTTTTTCTTTTTTCGCCAATCGGTCCTTTACGTATTCGATTTTTGTTTTGCCGTGTGGCTTAGGGTTGCCGTTTTCATCTAGATTGACCATAATGATATTGTCAACCGTAACAATACTTTCGTGGGTCATCTTGTTTCGTACTTCACAATTGAGCGAAATTGAGGTGACCCCGAATTTTATGACTTCAATCCCGATTTCAATAATGTCTCCCTCGTGGGCGGTACTCATAAAATTGATCTCGGACATGTACTTGGTCACGATTTTTTTGTTCTCCAACTGAATGATGCTATACAATACCGCTTCTTCGTCTATCCAGGCCAGCACCTTGCCCCCGAAAAGCGTTCCATTGGCGTTCAAATCATCTGGTTTAACCCATTTTCTTGTATGAAATCGCATAGTTGAAATATTTTGAATTCCATTGCAAAGTTAGTCCAATCCCTATAAGAATATGCTGGCCAACCCTTTAAATTCGTGTGAATTGTGAATTTGAAACTTTTGGGTGGGAACAACTGTTGAGTGTGTAATTTTTGCCGTTTGGGATTTTTGACTTGATGAATTCAGCCTTCTTTAATCGAACAGCCCTTTCTGTGGCGGAAGTGTCGTTTTGGGAATATGTAGGTCAAACCCCAATTTGGAGTTTAGTTGTTTTATAAAATAAGCCGATAAGAAGGGTGATTCTACCTCCATGTTTTGATGCACAAAAAAGTGAATGTGTTCGAGCCCCATGGCTATCCACGAAGACAATCGATCTATCCAGTCATCCAAACGGGGATAATCCGAAGGATGGTTGGCTCCTACATAACGAATAAAGGCCTCGTTAGTGGTCAATCGCATATGCATAAGGTCTCGTCTGCCTGCGGTATCCACCAAAACATTGGTGATGTTGTTTTCTTCCAATAAATGGAAAAGTTCCTGTGCCACTTTTTCATCATTGAACCAATCGGTGTGTCGAAATTCCATGGCCAGCGGAAATTCCTTTGGCCAATATTCCACAAACCGCACTACCCTATCCCAGTTTTTGGGACCAAAGTTATTGTGCATTTGTAAAAAGATGGTGCCAAGTTTGTCCCCAAGCAAAGGGGTTACGGCCAAATACCGGTCCACCGCCTCGAGCGCCTTGTCGTTCATGCGGCGCAAATGGCTGACCTCATTGGTCATTTTTGGGAAGAACTTGAACCCCTCTGGGGTTTTGTCCCGCCATTTTTCATAGGTATCAGCAGGAAAAATGCGGTAAAAGGTCGCATTCAGTTCAATACTGTTGAATTGGGTCGAGTAGTATTCCAGTTCATCTTTTGTGCCCCTCGGGTAAAAATTCTTCAGATCTTGCCTGTTCCACTTGGCACAGCCCACATATACCTTGGTTTTAGCGCCAGTCTTGGTTTTGGACAAAACAACTTGGGTATCGGGATGATCAGGGGGAATGGTAAAATCAACGTTTTCAGGATGGTCTACTTTTCCGAATTTCATATGCGTTCTAGTTGCGAATAGAATATAAAAATAGCATTTTGCTTTCTGGCAGACAGGACCAAGATTGTTTCTTTTTTAGTATTTTTAAGACATGACACCTTTCAATAGACCCATTAAAATCGTCAAACTCTTCAGGTATTTAGTGCTGATTGAATTTACAGTGTGCATACTTTGTCTAGCCATTTATTGGATTTCGAAGTTGTTTTGAAGTCCAAATGGACACAAACTGCAATTTGTTCATAACATCGTTGACAACTATTGCCCTATTTAAAAGTGTGCGGTGGTTGATTCTGTAATTTTATTAAAAATCACAGCAATGGATTCAACATCCGACCGCCGATTGGACATTCGTCCCACCATTTCATCCACACATTTTAACAGCCAAATGGGTTTTGACGAGCATTTTCAGAACAAGACTCTTCGCCCGGTGCTCAAACTCCAAAATTATTTGTTGGTAGAGGCCTTCAAAAATTATGCGAACAAGCATAAAGGTGTTTTCTACGAACTTTCCTTGGAGAAAAAGTTCCAGTATATTGAGCGGGCCATCCAAAAGGACATCAAGTTCCGAAATTCCCTAAAGGGAATGGTTATTGGCCAGTTTACGGTGGAAGAATATCGCGACTACATCACCAATTCCTCTGCATTAAACAAGCGTATGATGAACATGGTGGTGGAGCGTCTCAAGGATCAAATACAGCTTTTAGAGGAAGAAACGTTATTTCAGAATTGACTCGCCGTTTAAATTAGTGGTGAGAATTTCGCTCATTAGATCAAAATAAGGGCGAATGGCCTTGTAGGATCTGTCCACTTCATCCAAAAAAGTGGGCGACAACACCTCCGAATCCTTGAAATTCCGCATAAAAACGAATTGCTTTTTTCGGATAAGGTCAATATCGGGATGTTCCTTGTCAAATCCCTTGGGAGCCGTTTTCACTTCGTCGCCCTGTAGCTCGCCCCAAATCGATTTTAATTCGGGCTGGTTGATAACCTTGCGAAATTCATCCGCGTCCATCTCCAATTCTTTGCGTATACGAAAAAGGTCTTCCTTCTCCGGAGCCCAAAACCCAACACCCAAAAAGGATTGACCGGGCTTGAGATGAATGTAGTACCCTCCTCATAAATCTGCGCCCAATCGGGAAAAGAAACCAGCAAAATGGGCCTTATACGGACTTTTATCCTTGGAAAAACGTACATCCCTGTAAATCCGGAACAACTTCATTTTTTCAATCTCATCATGATGGCTCAAATTAAGTTTGGCCGCTTCCAGAAAATTTTTGACCTCCGATTGCCGTTTTTTGAAGGTTTTCTTGTTTGCTTCAAACCAATCCCGGTCATTATTTTTCTCCAATTTGGTCAAAAAATCAAAAACTTCCTTAGAGATGGTTACATTGGATGCCATATATCGGTAATATGTTATTTTTACTCTAAAGTTAGCCTTTTATACCGTTGTTTGGTAAGGTTTTGTCTAATTTTAGACTATAAACCGCAGTATGGACAAGGAGAGAATTATTGCCGAACTCATAAGGCACAAAAAGCTGCCTTACTTGGATTTTCGTTTGAAACAAGAGACCGAGGATTTCACGGACACGCTTTTTCACACCTTATTTGATGCCAATACCCCCGTAGCGGTCAACTTGGAATTATTGGAAAAAAAGTTCAATAGGCTGATGGACATGGCCTGTTGGGACTTGGAAAAGCCCAGTGAAGAACTCTGGAACGAATACATGGAACATTTACCACAGATTCTGGAAAACCTGATTTTGGATGCCGAGGCCATCTTAAATTGTGACCCAGCCTCCCTTTCCATCCAAGAAATCTACATGGCCTACCCAGGTTTTTATGCCATTGCCATCTATCGCTTGGCGCACGAGCTTTATGCGGAGGGTGTTCCTTTGATTCCACGAATGATGACGGAATATGCGCATAGACAAACCGGGGTCGACATCAATCCTGGAGCTACCATTGGTAAATCCTTTTTTATCGATCATGCCACAGGTGTGGTCATCGGGGAAACTGCCGTAATCCACGACAACGTTAAAATTTACCAAGGGGTAACCTTAGGTGCCTTGTATGTGGCGAAGAATTTGGAAAAAACAAAACGTCATCCGACCATTGAAAACAATGTGACCATATATGCCAACGCTACCATTTTAGGCGGTGAAACCGTAGTGGGGGCCAATTCCGTCATTGGTGGTAATGCATGGATTACTTCCTCCGTGCCGCCCAACTCAACCGTTTATCACAAGCCAGAAATCAAAATAAAGACAACCCCAAATGTCTAACAGCATACTAGACCTTATCGGAAACACCCCCATGGTGGAATCCAAAGTATTGAATACCAATCCTAACGTAAGACTTTTTTTTAAACTTGAGGGAAACAATCCTGGTGGAAGCGTTAAAGACCGTCCCGCCTACAACATGATCAAAAGTGGTCTGGAGCGCGGTGATTTTACCAAAGAGACCAAATTGATTGAGGCCACTAGCGGCAACACCGGTATTGCTTTGGCCATGATAGCTAGCCTTTTTGGCCTTGACATTGAATTGGTGATGCCCGAAAACTCTACAAAAGAACGTGTTCAGACCATGCGTGCCTATGGCGCAAAGGTAACCTTGACTTCTGCCGATGTGGGTATTGAAGGTGCCCGCGATTATGCCGAAACCAAGGTAAAGGAAGAAGGCTTTAAGATGCTCAATCAATTCTCGAACAACGATAATTGGAAAGCGCACTACAAAACAACGGGACCTGAAATTTGGAAGGATACCGATGGTCAAGTCACCCATTTTGTTTCCAGTATGGGAACTACAGGGACCATTATGGGCACTTCTACTTATTTGAAGGAACAGAATCCGGACATACAAATTGTGGGCGTACAACCCACGGATGATGCTAAGATTCCGGGCATACGAAAATGGCCCGAAGCGTACCTGCCAAAAATCTTTAATCCTGAAAAAGTGGATACTGTAATGGAAGTCAGTGAGCAGGAAGCGATTGAAATGGCCAAGCGTTTGGCGCGAGAGGAAGGCATATTTTCCGGAATGAGCAGCGGAGGAGCCGCTACCGTCGCTTTGCGATTGGCAAACGCTTTGGAAAGTGGCACCATCGTTTCCATTGTTTGTGACCGCGGGGACCGGTATCTGTCATCAGACTTGTTTGACTGATTTCTTCAGGATGTTTTTATATCCATTTTTGTGGGTTTCATGACGGATTTTTCGCATTATCCAACATTGTTTGCGGGTCATCGATTTCTTTGAAACAGTACTCCAAAAACCCCGTTCTTTAACTTATCAATAGTCCCAAATCGAAGTTAAAGATGCATACAATATCAAAAATCATCACTTGGAAAAGGAATATCTTGGCCAGTGTAGCCGTTTTGGCAAGCCTTATAGTGTTGAGCTTTTATGGAGTGTACACCAATCAATTTTATTTTTTAAAGCCGGACAATTACATATTCCCACTATTGGCCTCCGTTCATTTTCTGTACCTCTACGTGGTTTGGTTTAAAATTACCGAAGATGAACTTCCCGATCCAAAGATGCGCAATATCGAATATGTGCTCTATGCCATAATGATCGTATACCTTTTTAAAATATATGATAGCGTAGCTGTTTTAAATTCGATAGAATTCTACGGACAACACGTAATCCCAACTACTTTTAAGCCCATCGCGACACTCTCCGTGGTACTCTACAGTATTTTACCGATTCTGACGCTTTACACCTTTTGGTTAAGGAAACGATTTGTGGGTGTCTATAATTTTGAGAACTACAACGACAACCTAAACATTTGGCATTAGGTTACAGGCCTCGGATATAGCTTCCATAAAGATCTTTAAACTGATAACCTTGCTGAAAGCGGTGTTTGCTCAATTTTTTATAGGCCACCAAGCCCCAAAGCAGTAACTCTTTCAAAAAATATACATCCTCTCTTGAGGCATCGGGCTGATACTCCTTTATCAGTTGGTTCAATGGGCCGATGGAGTCCAATTTTGATTTATAATCGTCATCTTTTTCATCATCCAATAAATCGAAACCTTCGCCATCAAAGAACCAGCTTACCAATTCATCATATTCATTTTCTTCTTCTTTGCGCTGAAGCTTGTCGATTTTCGGGAAGTAATTGGGAAACAAGGATTTTATCGCATCTTCAATCAGGTTTTCGGCCACTGAGCCTGCTCCCTCCTGCTCTCCTTCATACACCAATTCTATTTTTCCAGTAATTGAGGGCACCACACCCATAAAATCGCTCAAACGCAGTGTGGTCTTTTGGTCTCCAGCCATAATGGCCCTGCGTTCGGCAGTACTCAATAAATTTTCAAAAGCGGTGATGCTCATACGTGCACTTACGCCACTTTTAGCATCTACGTACTCACTTTTTCTAGCTTCAAAACTGATTTGTTCCAGCAAATCCATGGCGATTTCGGGAACATACACAAAATCAGACTGACGCTTATCTAGTTTCGCTTCCTGCTTAGTGATTTTTTTTGCCACCTCAATATTTTCAGGATAATGCGTCAATATTTGGGAACCAATCCTATCTTTCAATGGGGTGACAATACTGCCTCTGTTGGTGTAATCTTCTGGGTTGGCCGTAAACACAAATTGAATATCCAAATGTAACCTAAGCTTGAAGCCTCTAATCTGTATATCGCCTTCTTGCAGAATATTGAACAGTGCCACTTGAATCCTTGATTGAAGGTCAGGAAGCTCGTTGATGACAAAAATACAACGGTTGGCCCTCGGTATCATTCCAAAGTGAATCACCCTATCATCGGCGTAAGATAATTTTAGATTGGCCGCTTTAATGGGGTCTACATCTCCAATCAAATCCGCTACGGTTACGTCGGGAGTGGCCAATTTTTCATAGAAGCGCTCACTGCGGTGCACCCAACTGATTGGCGTTTTATCCCCTTTTTCATTTATCAATTCGGTTGCAAATCGGGATATGGGCGCCAATGGGTCGTCATGGATTTCGGAGCCCTTCACAATGGGCATCCATTCATCCAAAAGTTGCACCATCAACCTGGCCAAGCGTGTTTTGGCCTGCCCTCGAAGTCCCAATAAGTTGATATTGTGACGGGATAAAATCGCTCTTTCCAATTCAGGGATTACGGAATTCTCATATCCCCAAACCCCTTCGAAGACTTGTTCCTTTTTGGCTATCTTTTCCAAAAGGTTCTCCCGAAGTTCATCCTTAATACTTTTGCTGGTATAACCCGCCGCTTTTAGTTCGCCAAGCGTATTGATTTTGGTATGGTCCAAGTTCATATATTGTTTTATCCTTTTATTCTTCTTTTTCTATTCTGTTCGTAATCTTCAAAAATCATTTCGCCCAAACCTTTAAGTCCCGTGTAAAAGGCCTTTCCCTTGTTGGCTTTGGTAAATTCCCGAACAAACTGCATCAAATAAGGGTCTTCTGCAATCATAAAGGTAGTTATGGGAATATGGAGTTTTCGGGCCTGTTGTGCCATGGCATAGCATTTTTCAACAATGTATTCGTCCAATCCAACGCTATTTTTATAGTAGTCGCCATTGGGAAGACGCAAGCACGACGGCTTTCCATCCGTAATCATAAATATTTGCTTGTTGGTGTTCCGTTTTCTACGGAGCATATCCATAGCTAGCTGCAAACCGGCAACCGTATTGGTATGGTAAGGTCCCACCCTCAAATACGGCAAATCCTTGATGGGGATGGGCCATGCATCATTTCCGAACACCAAAATATCCAAGGTATCCTTTGGATAACGGGTTGTAATCAGTTCTGCCAGAGCCATCGCCACCTTTTTGGCGGGGGTAATGCGGTCCTCGCCATACAGAATCATACTATGGCTGATATCGATCATCAACACGGTACTCATCTGGGCCTTATGCTGTGTATCTTCTACCACCAAATCCTCCTCGCTCAAGGAAAAATTATCCAATCCGTGATTGACCTGGGCGTTTTTAAGGCTTTCCGTCATGCTAATATGTTCCAGCGAATCCCCAAATCGATATTCCCGGAACTCACCTGTATGCTCATCGCCTTTACCGGATTTTCCTGTTTTATGGTTTCCAGAACCACTTCGTTTGATTTTTCCAAAGATTTGGTCCAAGGCCCGTTGACGCAGCATTCGTTCCAGCTTGGCGGTAATGGAAAGATTACCACCTCGACCACCGTTTTCCTCACCTTCTTCACCTTCGCCGCCTTGGGGATTATCCATATCGAATTCTTCACGGATATACCCTTTGGACTTCAAATCTTCTATAAAATCGTCGATGGTATAATCGTCGTCGGTAAGCTCGTATTCCTTGTCGAGTTCGCGCAGCCAGTCCAAAGCCTCCTCCACATCGCCCGAAGTATGGGTGACGAGTTCTTGGAAAATCTCAAATAGTTTTTCGAACGGAGTTTGGTCCGGAGCCTCGTATTTGGTAAAACGGAACCCTTTTCTTGTGTTCATAGCCATTACATAAATTTACGGTATTTCGCTGTAAAGGCTAAACGTTTAGAAAAAACTTAACGGATTTGTTTAATGCCGTTTTTCGAGGACTTGGGCAATATCGTTTAGCGAATAGCCCTTCGCCTGCAAAAGAATGAGGTAGTGAAACAACAAATCGGCACTCTCATTTAAGAATAGCTCCTCGTTGTCGTCTTTGGCCTCTATTACGGTCTCCACAGCTTCCTCCCCCACTTTTTGGGCGATTTTATTAATGCCTTTTCGGAACAAGGACGCTACATAGCTATCGGGATTCTCTTGGTCATTTTTCCTTGATTCGATCACAGCTTCCAAGGTGGATAAAAAACCATAGCCTTGAACATTTTCCTCGGCCCAGCAGGTATCGGTTCCTTTATGGCAGGTAGGACCAACTGGATTTACCTTGACCAAAAGCGTATCGTTATCGCAATCCACTTGCATATCCACTAGGTTCAAAAAGTTCCCGCTTTCCTCGCCTTTGGTCCATAATCGCTGTTTGGAACGGCTAAAAAATGTGACTTTCTGTGTTTCTTGGGTTTTTTCAAACGCTTCTTGGTTCATGTAGCCGAGCATCAAAACATTTTTGGTTGTTGCATCTTGAACAATGGCCGGCACAAGTCCGTCTGAATTTTTATTGAAGTCTATTTGCATTTTGTATGTATTGTACTTGTCATATCGAGATGTTATCCTGAGCGCAGTCGAAGGAGCAGTCGGGATATGACAAACCTAATTTATATCCTTACCGGAATTCCTTCCTCCTTTAATTCTTGTTTGAGCGTATTGATTTCGATTTCCTTAAAATGAAAAACACTGGCAGCCAAGGCGGCATCAGCTTTTCCATCTTTGAAAGTGTCCGTAAAGTGTGAAATGGTTCCTGCCCCACCTGAAGCGATCACTGGAATATTAACCAATTCGGACAATTTGGCCAATGCTTGATTGGCGAAGCCATTCTTGGTACCGTCGTGGTCCATGGAAGTGAACAAAATTTCACCTGCACCACGCTTTTCTACTTCCTTTGCCCATTCATAAAGGTCCAATTCCGTGGGAACCTTCCCCCCTACCAAATGTACTTTCCATTGTCCGTCTATTTGTTTGGCATCAATGGCAACAACGACGCACTGCGACCCAAATTTGGATACCAATTCATTGATTAATTCGGGCTGTTTTACCGCTGATGAGTTGATGGAAACCTTATCGGCTCCGTTTTTCAGCAGAATGTCTACATCCTCGACAGATGAAATACCGCCACCTACCGTGAAGGGAATATTAATGGTCTCTGCCACATGGTAGACCAGTTCGGCAAGGGTCTTTCTTTTCTCTTCGGTGGCCGAAATATCCAAAAAAACCAACTCATCGGCACCTTCTTGGGCATAAATGGACGCCAGTTCCACAGGGTCTCCTGCATCGCGTAGGTCCACGAAGTTGATTCCTTTTACGGTTCGTCCGTTTTTAATATCCAGACAGGGTATAATTCTTTTGGTGAGCATTTAGAGAATACTATTATTCATTCTTGGCATTTAGGTTGACACCTCCATAAAATGCCAAATCCTTATTTTTTAAAATCTTTGTCCAAAGCGCTATTTGCCCAGTGTGATAGGATAAATGTTCCGTGACGTGGATGATGTTCCCCACACCGGAAAAGTTAAAGCCCTGAACATTGCGCTTGCGCAATAATTCATTGATGGGAGCATCATAAAACGCCCTTTTGGCATCGGACAACGTATCTTCCAATTTTTTCAACAGCTCCGCCTTTGTGTAGCCCGATTCCGTTGAAAATTCCTCATCCCGCTTGCGCTCATCTTCCAAATTTTGAATGGACGCTATCCCATATTGGGTAATGTTTCCACACAAATGAAGGATAAGATTGGCAATACTGTTGCTCGATTCGTTCGGTTTTTCCCAAACCTGCTCTTCCGACAGTTGTTCCAAACAAATTTTGATCATGCGAAGGCTCTCGTTCATTCGATAACCCGCATTCCAAACCAATTCTTCCTGGAGTTCTTTTTCCTTATCCATTTTCAAGAATATAATGTTCCAATTGCTTTAAACTGATCTTGCCTTCATAAATGGCTTTGCCAATGATTGTGCCTTCACAACCAATATCGGCAAGTTTGGGGAGTTCGTCAAAGGTGGAGATGCCACCACTGGCTATTAAATTTAATCCTTTTTTGGTTTCGGACAGCATTTTTTGATACAAGTCAAAAGCAGGACCTTCCAACATGCCATCTTTGCTGATATCGGTACAGATCACATATTCAATGCCTTCGGATTGGTACTCTTGTACAAAAGGAATCAGCTCCAAGTCCGATTCTTCCTGCCAGCCCGATACGGCAACTTTTCCATGGTTCGCATCGGCTCCCAGAATAATTTTTCTGGCTCCGTAGGTCGACAACCAGCTCAAAAAGGTATCCCTATCCTTTACCGCAATGCTTCCACCTGTGATTTGATGTGCCCCGCTTTCAAAAGCGACGTGTAAATCATCTCCAGATTTTAGCCCACCCCCAAAATCAATTTGCAAATTGGTCTTTAAGGCAATGGTTTCCAGAACTTTGTAATTAACGATATGTTTGGACTTAGCGCCATCCAAATCCACCAAATGTAAATGTTTTATACCATGTGCCTCAAATTCCTTGGCGACTTCCAACGGATTTTCATTGTAGATTTTTTTGGTGCTGTAATCACCTTTGGAAAGACGGACGCACTTTCCGTCGATAATATCTATGGCTGGAATAATTCTCATACTTATATTTTTAGAAAATTTTGGAGAATCTCACTCCCCACCTCACTACTCTTTTCTGGGTGAAACTGAACCCCATAAAAATTATCCTTCTGCAGCGCTGCACTGTATTCCACATCATATTCTGAGGTAGCAATGGTTTCCTCTCCGGTCGGGGCGTAAAAACTATGCACCAAATAGATATAGGATTTCTCGGGAATATTGGTGAACAATTTACTTTTTAGATTTGAAATCTGGTTCCAACCAATTTGGGGTACTTTTACCTTGTTGGAAAATTTCACCACATCCAAATCAAAAATGCCGAGACCTTCGGTTTCCCCTTCTTCGGATGAATGGCACATCAACTGCATACCCAAGCAGATACCCAAAACGGGCTGTTTCAGCGTTGGGATTACCTTGTCCAATCCAGTAGCCCTTAACTTTGCCATGGCTGAACTGGCCTCCCCAACCCCAGGAAAAATCACCTTGTCCGCATTGCGTATCTCTTCCGCATCATGGCTTAAAACCGCTTCATATCCCAAGCGTTTTATGGCAAACATGATACTTTGGATGTTTCCTGCTCCGTAATCGATTATTACAATCTTCATTTATTCTTTAATCTTTTGTCATTTCGAGCATAACGAGAAATCTGGATTTCTCAGTCGCAAGCTCCTTCGACATAACAGTTTTTATAGCATCCCTTTGGTGGAGGGCAACACCATTTTTTCCGCATCTCGCTTCACAGCCATTTTAATGGACTTGGCAAAAGCTTTAAAAATAGCCTCGATTTTATGATGCTCATTGGTGCCTTCTGCCTTGATGTTCAAATTGGCCTTGGCGCCGTCCGTAAACGATTTAAAAAAGTGCATGAACATCTCAGTTGGCATATCGCCCACCTTTTCACGTTTAAACTCCGTATCCCAGACCAACCAGTTGCGTCCGCCAAAGTCTATGGCCACTTGTGCTAGGCAGTCGTCCATGGGCAAAGTAAATCCGTAGCGCTCAATACCAAGCTTGCTGCCCAATGCTTTGGAAAACAACTCGCCCAAGGCAATGGCCGTGTCCTCGATGGTGTGGTGTTCGTCCACCTCCAAATCGCCGTCCACTTTGATCTCCAAATCCATTTGTCCGTGTCGGGCCAATTGATCCAACATATGGTCAAAAAAGGCTAAACCTGTATTGATATCACTTTTTCCGGTTCCATCGAGGTTGATTTTGATTTGGATGTCCGTTTCATTGGTTTTTCGGGATATTTCTGCTACCCGGTTTTCCAGTTTTAAAAATTCATAGATTTTTTCCCAATCGTTGCTTTCCAAAGCAATGTAGTCGTCCAATTCTCCGCGCTTTACAGTGATTTCATCGGTTCCTAAATGGGTTTCATCATTGATAAAAATTCCTTTGGCACCCAAATTTTTGGCCAATTCCACATCGGTCAATCGGTCTCCGATGACGAAAGAATTTTTCAAATCGTATTCCTCTGAAAAATAGGCAGTCAGCAGTCCAGTACCTGGTTTGCGGGTGTCCGCATTATCTTTCGGAAATGTCCTGTCGATAAAAACATTATCAAACACAACACCTTCATTTTCAAAAGCTTTGATGATAAAGTTGTGAACGGGCCAAAAGGTATCTTCGGGAAAACTATCGGTTCCCAACCCATCCTGATTGGTAATCATCACCAATTCATAATCCAATTCCTTGGCGATTTTCCCCAAATAGGTAAATACCTTGGGATAAAAAACCATTTTATCAAAGGCGTCTATTTGCTCATCAACAGTTTCCTTGATGATGGTTCCATCACGATCAATGAATAGTACTTTTTTGCCCATCAGTTCAATTCTTTTAAAATAGCAATCAATTTTTTGTTCTCTTCTGGCGTTCCTACCGTAAATCGCAGTGTATTTTCGCAGAGCGGTTGGGTACTTCGGTTTCGGACCACCACTTGTTTCTCTAAAAGTTGTTGGTAGCGTTTGTTGGCATCATCTACTTTGGCCAGTATAAAATTGGCGTCGGTAGGATACAATGCTGTCACAAATTCCAAATCTTTCAAGGCTTTGATCAATTCTTCCCTTTCGTCAAGGATTTGCTTCACCTCTTGTTTCACTAAATCCTGATGCAAAACGCGCTGTAAGGCTCGTTGCTGGGTCAATTGGTTGACGTTGTAAGGTGGTTTGATTTTGTTCAGTATTCCGATGATTTCATCGGATGCGTAGCAAATCCCCAATCGGATGCCTGCCAGTCCGTATGCCTTGGACAAGGTCTGGGTCACGATTAAGTTGGGATACTGCTTGAGTTCGGATACCCAACTTTCATCGTTCGAGAAATCAATGTAAGCCTCATCAACCACCACCAAGCCATTGAACGATTCCAATAGTTCCTTGATTCCTTTTTTCTGAAAGGCATTTCCCGTAGGATTATTGGGCGAACAGATAAAAAGTAACTTGGAATTGGAATCCGCCACCTTCAAAATTTCAGTTACGTTGGGTTCGAAATCCTTTGTCAACAACACTTCTCTGTTCTCCACCGCGTTTATACCTGCCAGCACCTTGTACATTCCATACGTTGGCGGCAAAGTGATAATATTGTCCTGATTCGGTTCGCAGAACGCCCTATAAATCAAATCCAATACTTCGTCACTGCCATTTCCCAATAAAATTTGCTGCTCCGTTAATCCTTTTTGTTCTGACAACACGGATTTCAGGCTCCGCTGATACGGGTCGGGATAACGGTTGACGCCATTATCGAAAGGATTTTCATTGGCATCCAAAAAAATCATCTCCGAGCCATCGGAAACGTATTCATCACGGGCCGAAGAGTACGGCTGTAGCTTACGAACCGATTCCCTCACCAATCTGTTTACATCGAAGCCTTCCATTATTTCAAACTTTTTAGTCTAAGGGTCACGGCATTTTTATGTGCCTGCAATCCCTCTGCTTCCGCCATCAATTCAATGGCACTTCCGATACCTTGGATGCCTTTTTCGGATATTCTTTGAAAAGTTATGCTCTTCATAAAACTGTCCAGATTCACGCCGCTATATTGTTTGGCATAGCCATTGGTGGGCAAGGTATGGTTGGTACCCGACGCATAATCGCCTGCACTTTCCGGCGTAAAGTTTCCGATAAAAACTGAACCGGCATTTAAGGTATTTTCCAAATAGTATTCCTCATTTTCCACACAAACGATGTAATGTTCTGGACCATAAGCATTGATGAGTTCCAAAGCTTCTTGGTCATTTTCGACCAAAATCAATCTGCTATTGCTTATGGATTTTCGTGCAATTTCTTCCCTTGGCAATTGTTTGATTTGGCTTTCAATCTCCGTTTCTACGGCTTCAATCAACTTTTCCGATGTGGATACCAAAATCACTTGACTGTCAACGCCGTGCTCTGCCTGACTCAACAAGTCCGAAGCCACAAAGGATGCATTGGCAGAATCATCTGCCACGACCAACAGTTCACTTGGGCCGGCTGGCATATCAATCGCTACCCCGAATTTGGTGGCCAGTTGCTTTGCAACGGTTACATATTGGTTACCGGGGCCAAATATTTTGTACACCTTAGGAATGCTTTCCGTACCAAAGGTCATGCCGGCAATCGCCTGAATGCCTCCCACTTTAATGATTTGCGTTACGCCACACAATTGGGCGGTATATAAAATCGCTGGATTGATTTCCCCATTTTTATCCGGGGGGCTACAGAGCACAATTTCTTGGCAACCAGCCAATTTTGCCGGAATGGCCAACATCAAAATAGTGGAAAACAAAGGCGCCGTTCCTCCCGGAATGTACAATCCTACTTTTTGAATGGGACGCTTTTCCTGCCAACATGCTACGCCGGGCATGGTCTCAATTTCCAATTTGGGAGTTTTTTGTGCTGCGTGGAACTTCTCAATATTGGATTTGGCCAAATTGATAGCCTGTTTCAGTGCATCGGAGACCGCAAGGCGCGCTTTTTCCACTTCATCATCAGTTACCAACAGGGATTCCAACGTGACCTTGTCAAATTGGGCCGTATATTTTTTGATGACCGCATCCCCATCTACCTGAACCTCTTTAAAAATACTATTTACGATTTCCTCGATGTCGGTTACGGTCTGGGTGGGACGCTTTAAAACTTCATCCCATTCTACTGGTTTTGGATAGTTGATACGTTGCATTACAATACCATTTTTTCAATAGGACAAACCAATATTCCTTCGGCACCCGCTGCTTTCAGCTCGTCGATGACCTCCCAAAATGTTTCCCGATTGATTACGGTGTGCACCGAACTCCAACCTTCCTCGGCCAAAGGCAATACCGTGGGGCTTCGCATTCCCGGAAGTATGGAAATGATTTGGTCGAGTTTGTCATTTGGGGCATTCATCAATACATATTTGTTCTGACGTGCCTGTAGCACCGATTTGATCCTGAATTGGATTTTTTTCAACAATTCTTTGCGTTCTTCCGAGATTGTGGGCGATACGGCCAAAACGGCTTCGCTGGTCAACATCACTTCGACCTCTTTCAGATTATTTTTGAACAGGGTGCTTCCACTGGAAACGATATCGCAGATTCCGTATGCCAAACCTATGTTCGGGGCAATTTCCACCGAACCGTTGATGATGTGCAAATCTGCCGTAACACCTTTTGATGCCAAATACTCTTTCACTGTATTCGGGTAAGAGGTCGCAATCTTTTTACCTTCAAAATCCTTGATGGAATTGTAGGTTACACCCTTTGGGACGGCAAGGGACACACGACATTTGGAAAAGTTCAAACGTTCTGCGATGGAAATATCCTTTCCTTTTTCGATCAAAACGTTTTCCCCAATAATGGCGATGTCTACTACCCCATCCCTTAAGTATTGGGGTATGTCGCCATTACGAAGGTAAAATACTTCCAAGGGAAAATTACGCGAGGTAGCTTTCAATTGGTCCTTCCCATTGTCAATGGATATACCGCAATCTTTTAAAATGGCCAGGGAATCTTCATTTAAACGGCCACTTTTTTGAACAGCAATTCTAATTTTTGTCATTTTTCAATCGTTTTGTCCGAAAAACCAAAAGGGTGCAAAAAATAAACCCGTTTGATTTCTCAAACGGGTTAGAATATATTTTAAAAACAACAATACATTTCTACCTCGCTTGAGAGCAAGTGCAAAAATGATGATGTGTGTTTTTGTTTCTCATTACGCTTCAAAAGTAGGACATATTTTTATATCAAAAAAGCGAAAATTAGTTATTTCCCAAAATTAATGGAAGGCCATCGTCACCGGAACCTACCACTACCACCTTGGCATTGGGAGATTGCGATAATTTTAAGGTGGCTTCTATACCTTTGTCCTGCAATATCTTGTCCGTAAGCGATGCGCTCAAAATTCGGTTCGCATCCGCCTTACCTTGAGCCTCAATACGCTGCCGTTCCGCTTCTTTTTGTGCACGTTCCAATCGGAATTCGTATTCCAATGAAGCTTGCTCCTCTTTCAGTTTGCGCTCAATGGCTTCTTTGATGGTAGGTGGCAAGGTAACATCGCGGACCAAAATATCATCCAACTCAATATACTGCTCGCTCACAATTTTCTTAGTTTCCTCGAAAATCTCGTTCTGGATAGCATCCCTTTTGCTGGAATAGAGCTGCTCTGGGGTATATCGCCCAACCACACTTCGCGCCGCAGATCGTATGGTAGGCAGAATAATACGATTGAGGTAGTCTTCCCCGATTTCTTGGTGCAGTTTCCCTAGCTCGCCGTACGTAGGCTTGTACCAAGCTGATGCATCCAATTGAATGTCCAGACCATTGGATGACAATACCTTCATTTTTTCAAATACTTCTTGTCTCCTCACTTCGTAGATATAGACCCTGTTCCAAGGTGCCACCAAATGGAAACCTTCGCTCAATGGAGGCTCCTCGGTAACCACACCGCCACCAAAGGTCTTGTAAAGCACTCCAGCTTCCCCGGAGCCAATGGTTATGGCCGATTTGGAAATGATGATAATCAAGAAAATAATCGCCGCCAAAGCCGGCAGCGCAATCTTTGGTAATTTATCCATGTTTAATCACTATTTATATTAATCCATTATATTTTCTGACAAACCACTCCGTAGCTAAGGAAAGTACCATTACTCCCAACAGAATACGGAAGTCTATCAAAGATACAACATTATCCCTGCTCTTTTGAACAGGGAGAAATTCTTGTGATGAAATCAAATTGGTTTCTAGTTCGTCCAACTGATCTAAAAAGTACAATCGCCCCTTATTGTTGTTGGCCAATCGTTCCATTTTCTTATAATCTGCGGAAATGAGTTGCTTTTCTGGGTTGAAATCCAAGATTCGGAAAGAACCGGAACGATTCAAATTTTCGTCCTTTACGGTCACGGTGAAATTATACCCGCCAGCCTCCAAGTCACTCAAATCCACTTCGTAAAAAGCTCCTTTCAACAACATAGGCGCTTCTCTCGAAAAATCATTGTCTTTTCCCTTGATGGAAATGGACAGACTGGCATTTCCATCAAATTGGTAGGCTTCATCAAAGTAGGAAGCCCTGATTTTGGCCATGCTGGCGTTGTCGAACACCAGCTCATAGTCCAACTCCAATCGATTTCGCTGTTTGTTCGAGCCTAAATAGACCATCAAACTTCCTATGAAATCATCAAACCTTTGAAAATTTTGGTCGTTACGATATACTTGTGCCCTCCATCGCCAGATATCTTCCCCAAAAAGTACGGCTTCCTTGGTGTTGGACGCAGTCAAAATTGCAAATAAAGGCTTGTCTAGTTGGACGCCCTGCAATTGTTGGAACATCAAAACTTCACTCTCTTTATTCAGTTCAATATCGCCCAGTGTACCTTTTAGTGGCGGAAACCCATCTACGGAAAAATCGCTTAGTCCAAAAAGCCCAAAGGCATTGTTCAAAACAGGGAGAATATCTTCGGGTTGTCTGCTTCCCGTCACCGAAAAGCTCTCTTGAACACCATTTAAAAAGTTCCAATCCGTTTCACTTCCTGTAATGGTAACATAATTGGCTCCTGAATTTTCCAAAAATGTGTACACATTTCTGAAATTACGGTTAGGCTGATACAGCATGATCAGCCCCATTTCTTCCAGTTGGGATTGGTCTGCGGTGGGTTTTAATAGTGTAACGGATCGTTGTTCGTTGGATTCAATGGATTTTTTTAACGCTCCAATATCCGGATGAAGCATATCGGAAACGATACCCACATTGGTTTTTTCGTCTATGACCTCAATAGCGGTTTCTTTGATATTATTAGAAGTGTTTCGCTCGTTGTCCAAGGCCTCCACTTGAATAGTAATTGTTTTAATCCCCACACTTTGCGCCTCGACCAAAGTATTCAAGGTTTGACTGTTCTTGGTTGCGTTGAGATTCACACGTTCTTGGTGCACCCTACTCCCGTTGATGGAAATGGTCACCGTGCTCGAAATCGGCCGGGTACCTTGATACCGAATGGAAGTTTCTATCGGAAAACTATTTCGTAGAAAGGCGTATTTATTCACGTTGATGAGTCCAACCGCAATATCCTCGTATTGGGTGGTATCCCCCACAACAACTGGATGAACGCTCGTATTCTCGTTTAGTTTGACATATCCATAATCCCTGCCCAAAGTTTGGTTCCCATCGGAAAATAGCACGATGGCATTGTTGCCATTTACAAAAACTTCGTTCAACGTGGAAAGTGCGTTGGAAACATCAGTATTTCCTAGGTTAAACCGTATGGAATCAGTTGCCGAGACGGTATTCCCAAATCCATATTGATGAATTTTGAACCTTTCGTTCACCGCATCATTCGCTTTCAGTTGTGTTATGGCTTGCGATATTTCGGATTCGGAAGTGGCATCCTGCATAGAGGTGGAATTGTCCACCAAAAAAATCAAGTTTGCTTTTTCCACAAAATAATCCTTGCTCACAAACTTAGGATTGATCAAAAGCAAAAGGCCGCAGAACAAGGTAACAAACCTCAATGCGGCCAATATTATATGTAGTGAACCCTTTCTAGGGTTTTTATAAAAATATTGAAAATAGACAAGCGTAAGCGCGGCAGCTACTGCTATAACAATAAGAAATACCGTGCTCAACTCCATTCATTTAGGTTAACATTCCACCGTCAACATTCAATACCTGCCCTGTTACGTAGTCGGAAAGGTCCGATGCCAAGAATACGCAAGCATTGGCCACATCCTCCGGGCTTCCACCACGTTTCAATGGAATGCCTTCTCTCCAACCTTGAACTGTTTTTTCGTCCAATTTCTCGGTCATCTCTGTTTCAATGAAACCCGGGGCAATGGCGTTGCAGCGAATGTTTCTGGAACCCAGCTCCAAGGCTACGGATTTGGTAAACCCGATCATTCCTGCTTTGGAAGCGGCATAGTTGGTCTGTCCCGCATTCCCTTTCACCCCTACCACGCTGCTCATATTGATAATGGAGCCTTTGCGCTGTTTCAACATGGTGCGTTGTACCGCTTTGGTCATGTTAAACACAGACTTTAAGTTGATTTCGATAACTTGGTCAAAATCAGCTTCTCCCATACGCATCAACAAATTGTCTTTGGTGATTCCAGCGTTGTTGATCAATACATCTATTCTACCATCAAAATCCTCCAGAACCTGGGCCACAAGGGCTTCAGAGTCTTCAAAACTGGCGGCATTACTTTTATAGGCTTTGGCTTTAACGCCCATTTCGGTCAATTCCTTTTCCAATTCCAAGGCAGGACCTTCGCTGGAACTGTAGGTAAATGCCACATTGGCACCATGTTTTGCAAATACTTCGGCAATTCCTTTCCCGATTCCCCTACTGGCTCCTGTTATGATTACGTTTTTCCCTTCCAAAAGTTTCATACGATGCTTGTGTTTGAATGGTTATTAACCAAATATAGTTGTTGTTTTATGTTTAGACGAAAAAAAATCCCGCATAAAACGGGATTTAGTATGGTTTTAACGGTTGGTTACCCAACCACTTCTTTCACTTTTACACCGATTTCAGCGGGAGAATCCACTACGTGTATACCGCAATCGCGCATGATTTTTTTCTTGGCTTGGGCCGTATCATCGCTACCGCCCACAATGGCTCCAGCGTGACCCATGGTACGTCCTGCAGGTGCAGTTTCGCCAGCAATAAAGCCAACAACGGGCTTTTTGCTACCACTTTCCTTATACCATCTGGCAGCCTCAGCCTCCAATTGACCGCCGATTTCCCCAATCATCACCACACATTCGGTTTCTGGGTCGTTGATCAATAGTTCAACCGCTTTTTTGGTAGTAGTACCAATGATGGGGTCACCACCAATCCCGATGGCCGTGGTAATTCCCAAACCTTGACGAACCACTTGGTCTGCAGCTTCATACGTTAGTGTTCCGGATTTTGAAACGATTCCCACTTTTCCTTTTTTGAAAACAAAGCCGGGCATGATGCCTACCTTGGCTTCTCCTGGGGTAATTACACCGGGACAGTTTGGGCCGATCAAGGTGCAATCCATATCCTTGATGTAATCGTTGGCTTTTACCATATCGGCAACAGGAATACCTTCAGTAATGGTAATGATTACTTTGATTCCTGCATCGGCAGCTTCCATAATGGCATCCGCAGCAAAAGCGGGAGGTACAAAAATAATCGTGGTGTCGGCACCCACTTCTTTTACAGCTTCTTCCACTGTGTTGAAAACTGGTTTCCCCAAATGTTCTTGACCTCCTTTTCCAGGGGTAACGCCACCAACCACGTTGGTTCCGTATTCGATCATTTGTTCGGCGTGGAATGTTCCTTCACTACCGGTAAATCCTTGTACAATTATCTTTGAATCCTTGTTTACTAAGACGCTCATATATTTAACTTAATGTAGAAATACAAAAATATGGTTTACTAAAGTTTTTATCTATTGATTTTTTAAATCTTTTTGAGTTTTTGCAAGATTTCCGGTATCCTTTTGATGGATGCAATCTGTTTCAACTTTTCACGTGCTTCCTCGGCCGGGTAACCGAAGTACGTTTTACCTCCTTCGAGTGATTTTGAAATACCGGATTGGGCCAAAATCACCGCCTTTTTGCCAATAGTTGCTCCGCTGGTGATACCTACTTGCCCCCAAAGCGTTACTTCGTCCTCGATAATGCAACATCCTGCAATGCCTACGTGAGAAGCAATCAAACATTTTTTGCCTATTACTGTGTCGTGCCCCACTTGGATTTGGTTGTCCAACTTGGAGCCCTTGCCGATGGTGGTTGACCCTGTAACTCCTCGGTCTATGGTGCATCCCGCGCCGATATCCACATAATCCTCGATAACCACGTTCCCTCCGGAAAGCAATTTATCAAAACCTTCGGGGCGGTTTTTGTAATAGAATGCATCAGCACCGAGCACGGTTCCTGCATGGATGGTGACATGGTCACCAAGTACACATCCATCATAAATGGTCACATTGGGGTGAATGACGCAATTCTTGCCAATTTTTACGTGATTACCAATGAAAACATTCGGTTGAATCACAGTTCCCTCTCCTATTTCGGCTGTTTCAGCGATGGATGAAGCTGCACTTTTAAAGGGTTTAAAATGGCGGGTCAGTTTGTTAAAATCCCGAAAAGGGTCATCAGATACCAATAAAGCTTTGCCCTTTGGGCATTCCACTTCTTTATTGATGAGCACCACTGTAGCCTTCGATTGAAGCGCTTTATCATAATATTTGGGATGGTCCACAAATACGATATCGCCCTCCTCGACCACATGGATTTCGTTCATGCCCAGAACGGGGAAGTCATCAGGGCCTACAAAATCGGCTTTAATGATTTCCGAAATTTCCTTTAAAGTATGCGTTTTAGGGAATTTCATTCCATCTATTCTTTGGCACGTTCCAAATAGGCCGCTTTCTCCGTATCGATTTTTATCTTGTCACCCTCATTAATAAAAAGGGGTACATTGATCGTTGCTCCTGTCTCCACGGTAGCAGGTTTGGTCGCGTTAGTGGCCGTATTTCCTTTCACTCCGGGTTCCGTATGCGTTACTTCCAACACCACACTTGCGGGCATTTCCACCGAAAGGGGCATATTGTCCTCCGCATTGAAAATAATGGTCACCACTTCGCTTTCCTTCAAAAGGTCAGATGCATCAAGTGCATCTTTTTGCAAAGCAATTTGGGTATAGTCGTCCGTATTCATAAAATGATAGGTGTCACCTTCATTATAGAGATACTGGTACGAACGAGTTTCTACGCGGACATCTTCGATTTTATGTCCTGCAGAAAACGTATTGTCGACCACTTTTCCAGTGGTCACACTTTTCAGTTTGGTACGGACAAAAGCAGGTCCCTTACCTGGTTTTACATGGAGAAACTCTATAATTTTATAGATGTCGTTGTTGTACCGGATGCACAACCCTTTTCTTATATCAGAAGTACTTGCCATAAATTTAATTTGAACTAAAATAACCTTTCATAATTCCTCGCTGCGAATCCCTTATAAATTGAAGGATTTCATCCCTTTCTGGAGTTGCCTCCATCTCCGCTTCAATGATGGATGCCGCCTGGGAATTGTTGTAGTTTTGTTGATACAGTATTCTATAAATGTTCTGGATTTCGCGAATCTTGTCCGATTCAAACCCTCTTCTTCGCAATCCGATGGAATTGATACCCACATAGGATAGCGGCTCCCGTGCTGCCTTTACATAGGGAGGTACATCTTTACGCACCAAGGAACCTCCTGTTACAAAAGCATGGTTGCCTATGGATACAAATTGATGAACCGCCACCATTCCCGCCAAAACCACATTTTGGCCAATGGTGACGTGACCTGCCAACGTGGAGTTGTTGCTGAAGATACAGCCATCACCTACCAAACAATCGTGTGCTACGTGGCAATAGGCCATGATCAAGCAATTGTTTCCGATAACAGTCTTCATACGATCGGAGGTGCCTTTATTGATGGTGGCACATTCCCGAATGGTGGTGTTATCACCGATCACAACAGTGGTATCCTCTCCTTGATATTTTAAGTCTTGGGGCATGGCCGAAATAACAGCTCCTGGGAAGATGCTGCAGTTTTTTCCGATACGCGCTCCTTCCATAATGGTGACATTGGAACCAATCCAAGTGCCTTCCCCTATGGTTACATTATTATGTATGGTTGTAAAGGGCTCAATAACCACGTTTTTCGCGATTTTGGCCCCTGGGTGTACATATGCTAATGGTTGGTTCATCTACGAATCTGTATTTTTTGTTTTTACGATTTGTGCCATCAACTCAGCTTCAGATACCAATTTTCCATTGGCATACGCATACGCCTGCATGTGGCAAATACCTCGCCTGATGGGAGAAATCAAATCGCACTTAAATATTAAGGTATCCCCCGGCACTACTTGCTGTTTAAATTTCACCTTGTCAATCTTCATGAAGAAGGTCAGGTAGTTTTCAGGGTCAGGAACCGTACTCAGCACCAAGATTCCGCCTGTTTGGGCCATCGCCTCCACCTGCAGTACTCCTGGCATTACAGGTGCTCCTGGGAAGTGCCCTACGAAAAATGGCTCGTTCATGGTCACGTTTTTCACGCCCACTACGTGAGTGTCCGACAGTTCCAAAATTTTGTCCACCAATAAAAAGGGTGGACGGTGTGGTAATCTGGCCATGATTTCGTTCACATCCATCAAGGGTTCTTGATTCAAATCATAGCTGGGAACCTTGTTCCTTTTTTCTATTTTGATGATTTTGGACAATTTTTTGGCAAACTGCGTGTTCACAAAGTGTCCGGGCTTGTTGGCGATTACCTTGCCTCGGATACGTGTTCCGGCCAAGGCCAAATCCCCAATCACATCCAAAAGTTTATGCCGTGCAGCCTCATTCGGGTGGTGCAAGGTCAAATTATCCAAGATACCGTTGGGCTTCACCGATAATTTTTCCTTTCCAAAGGCCTTCTCCAATTTTTTCATGGTGGATTCAGAAATCTCTTTATCCACATAAACGATGGCGTTATTCAAATCACCACCTTTTATAAGTCCATTTTCCAACAACATTTCCAGTTCGTGCAAAAAACTGAAGGTGCGGGAATCGGCGATCTCCGTTTTAAAATCGGACATGGTTTCCAAAGTGGCATTTTGCGTGCCCAACACCTTGGTGCCAAAATCGACCATAGTGGTCACTTGGTACTCATCTGCGGGGATGATGGTGATTTCGCTCCCAGTAGTCTCATCCTTATAGGAAATAACGTCCTTCACCACATATTCCTCGCGTTCCTGTTCTTGTTCCACGATACCGGCCTCTTCCAAGGCTTCCACAAAAAACTTTGAAGAACCATCCATAATGGGCGGTTCAGGCGCGTCTAATTCAATGAGCACGTTATCTATGTCCAGCCCTACAAGTGCTGCCAACACATGCTCTGATGTATGGATTTTTACACCGTTTTTTTCCAGATTGGTCCCTCTTTGGGTATTCACCACATAATTGGCATCTGCCTCAATGATGGGCTCCCCTTCCAGATCAATTCTTTTAAAGGCGTACCCATGGTTTTCTTCTGCAGGAAGAAAGCTCATGGTCACATTTTCGCCTGTATGCAGTCCTACACCTTGTAGCGTTACTTTTTTGGCTATGGTGCGTTGTTTATTGCTTGGTTTGCTCACCTTTTACTCTTTTTTCGATGTTAGAGATTTGATTTGCCAGCTTGGGCAAATTCTTAAAGTGTACATATGATTTGTTGAAGTCGCCATAATTCAAGGCCGGAGAACCTTGCAGCACTTCATCATCTTTTACATTTCTTCCGATACCCGATTGGGCTTGGATACGGACCCTATCCCCTATGGTGATGTGTCCTACGATACCGACTTGGCCTCCGATCAAACAATTTTTGCCGATTTTGGTTGAACCAGCAACCCCAGTCTGTGCAGCGATGGCAGTGTTTTCTCCAATCTCTACATTGTGTGCAATCTGGATTTGGTTGTCCAATTTGACGCCTTTCCTTAGAATAGTGGAGCCCAAAGTTGCCCTATCGATAGTCGTGCCCGCTCCAACATCTACATTATCTTCAATGATCACATTTCCTGTTTGTGGCACCTTGCTATATTCTCCGTTGGCATTCGGTGTAAATCCAAAACCATCGGCCCCGATAATGGCTCCGCCATGTATCACGCAATTGTTGCCGATAATGGTCTCGGAATATATTTTGGCTCCAGCAAAAACGATGACATTATCGCCAATACTTACATTGTCGCCAATATATGCGTTGGGATAGACTTTTACATTATCACCGATTTTTACATTGTCGCCCAAATAAGCAAAAGCACCTAAGTAAAATTCATTACCGTAAGTGGCGGTCTCGGAAATGTAGCAGGGATTTTCAATCCCAACTTTGTTATTTTTTACTTGATTGTAATATTCCAGAAGCTTGGAAAAGGATTTGTAGGCGTCATCTACCTTTATCAAGGTGGTAGAAATGGATTGCTCCGGCACAAAATCCTTATTCACAATGGTAATGGAGGCTTTGGTGGAATAAATGTATGAGGTGTATTTTGGATTGGCCAAAAAGGTCAAAGAGCCCTTTTCGCCTTCTTCGATCTTGGACAGTTTATGGACAGCGATTTGAGGATTTCCCTCAACTTCCCCTTCTAAGATTCCGGCAATTTGGGTAGCTGTAAATTTCATTGGTGCAAAAGTAACAAAATTTGTTAAACGGCTTTCTTCGGATAGCAGCTGTAATATTTGGTGACCGTTTTTGCCAAAGCTTTTAAGCTAAGTTGGTCCGACTCCTTTAGCACATCTGACACTTTTCCGTTCTTTTTCAAAATCTGAATCGCCTCGTCCTTGCTGTAGGCCCTGTTGGAAATTTCTCCTTCAAAGACAAAATTGGAAGCTTCTTCAACGGAAAGATCATGCTTTTTGATGATCCAATCCAATTTTTCATTCAATTTTTCTTGCGCCATGGGCCGCTTTTTCACTTTTACGTGCAAAAGTCTTCGTTCCAGTAGCATTCCACACAATTTGGAAAGCACAAAATCTTCGTTGGACTGCCAGCTCTTTAATGCGCCCAGGATATCAATGTCATCCAACTTCGCAAATGTTTCCAGCACTTCCTTATCGAAGTTTAAGGTACCATTGTTCTTTAAAAAAAACAATAGCGGGCCACTACCTGCCAAACTCTTACCTTGGCTCAATAACCATCTGGCCCGTTGCATGATGCGCACCAGCAATTGTTCGGCCACCAATCCCGTTTTGTGGAGATATACCTGCCAATACATGAACCTTCGGGCCATCAAAAACTTTTCTACGGCATAGATCGCTTTTTCTTCCAAAACCAAATTGCCATCCACCACATTGAGCATGGAAATCAAACGCTCCGAATTGATATTTCCTTCGGTAACCCCAGAATAAAAGCTATCCCGTTTAAGGTAATCCAAACGGTCCATGTCCAGTTGACTCGAGACCAATTGGTTCAAAAACGGTTTTGGATAATCCCCTTTAAAGATGGAGATGGCAATATCCAGCTGACCATTGAACTCTTTGTTAAGCTCCATCATAAAACGTAGGGAAATCTGCTCATGACTTATTTCTTTGGCCACAAAGCCTTCCAGAGCATGGGAAAACGGGCCGTGGCCAATATCGTGAAGTAAAATGGCGCACAACAATCCTTTTTCTTCAGCCTCCGTGATTTCTACATTTTTTACCTTTAACACCTGAATGGCCTTCGTCATTAAATGCATACTGCCCAAAGCATGGTGAAACCGGGTGTGGTGGGCTCCGGGGTAGACCAAATAAGAAAGCCCCATTTGGGATATACGCCTCAACCGTTGGAAGTAAGGATGCGAGATGAGACTAAAAATTAGTTCGTTGGGAGTTCCAATAAAACCGTAAATTGGATCGTTGAAAACATGAAGCTTATTGGTTTTTACCAAAGTTTTTCGTTTTAATTCCCACAAAGATAATCACTATATGAACAAGATTACAATTCTTTGGGTCGATGATGAGATAGACCTTTTAAAACCCCACATCCTATTTTTGGAGAGCAAAGGGTACAAGGTGGTCACCAGCCAAAGTGGCCAAGATGCGCTTGAGGAAATTCGGGAAGACTTTTTTGATATAGTTTTTTTGGATGAAAATATGCCAGGGCTTTCTGGCCTGGAAACCTTAACCGAAATCAAAAAGTACGATGGTTCCATTCCCGTGGTGATGATTACCAAAAGCGAAGAGGAATATATTATGGACGAGGCCATCGGGTCCAAAATTGCCGATTACCTCATTAAGCCAGTCAACCCCAACCAGATTCTACTTGCCTTAAAAAAGAGTTTGGACAATTCCCGCCTCGTCTCCGAAAAAACCACGGCGAACTATCAGCAAGAATTTCGAAAAATCGCCATGGACCTTTCCATGATCAACTCCCAAGAAGAATGGGTAGAGCTTTATAAGAAATTGATCTATTGGGAGCTCGAACTGGAACAAATCGAGGATTCGGGGATGTTCGAAATATTGGAATCACAAAAGGTCGAGGCCAACTCCCAGTTTGGAAAGTTTGTGGACAAGAATTATAAAAGTTGGTTCAAGGAAGGGGACGCCCCGGTGATGTCCCATACACTTTTCAGAAGTAAAATTCAGCCCGAACTGGAAGGCCACAAAACCCTTTTGGTGGTCATTGATAATTTGCGGTACGATCAATGGCTGGCATTCGAGAAAACCCTATCCGTACACTATAAAAAGAAACAAGAGTGTGCCTATTTCAGTATTTTGCCCACCGCTACACAATATGCCCGTAACGCCCTCTTCTCTGGCCTGATGCCGGCCGACATGGAAAAACAATATCCTGATTGGTGGAAAAACGATACCGACGAAGGCGGCAAAAATCTTCGCGAATCCGAATTTCTGGGAGAGCAGCTCAAACGCTTGGGGCTCGACCTTAAATGGGAATACCACAAAATCAACAACCTGAAGCAAGGGAAACAATTGGCCCAAAACTTTAGGGCACAAAAAGACAACGATTTGACCGTAGTGGTCTATAATTTTGTGGATATGCTATCCCATTCCAAAACCGAAATGGAGGTGGTAAAGGAACTGGCTTCCAACGACAAGGCCTACCGCTCCTTGACCTTGAGCTGGTTCAAAAACTCACCTTTGTTGGAAATCATTCAACAAGCGCAGGATTTGGGCATGAAGTTGATTTTGACCACGGACCACGGCACCATCAATGTGAAGCAGCCGTCAAAGGTAATCGGTGATCGCGAAACCAGTCTTAACCTAAGGTATAAGACCGGGAAAAGTCTTACCTATCAAGAAAAGGATGTGCTATCGACCAAAAATCCGCAGGAAATACATTTGCCCAACATTAATTTGAGCAGCAGCTATATTTTTGCCAAGAACGACTTATTTTTTGCCTACCCCAACAATTACAACCATTATGTCAGCTATTACAGGAACACCTATCAACATGGTGGGGTATCCTTGGAGGAAATGATCGTTCCCTTTGTAGTGTTGGACCCCAAATAAGCATAGCGTGAAACGACAATTTCAGTTGGATGACATCCACCAGATAGCCAAAGAGGTACTTCAAAACGCACCCAACAAAGTGCTGTGCCTGTATGGCGATATGGGTGTGGGCAAAACGACTTTGGTAAAAGCAATGGTAAAGGAGCTCGGTGCTGTAGACATTGCCAACAGCCCCACCTTTGGACTTGTAAATGAATATTGCGATACAAATGACGTGCCCCTAGCCTATCATTTTGATTTTTATCGCCTTGAGGATGAAATGGAAGCCTTGGACATGGGCTTCGAGGATTATTTGAATTCCAATGCCTGGCTATTTATAGAATGGCCCGATAAGGTCGCCTCCCTTTTGCCTGAAGATGCTGTGGGGGTATTCTTGCACTTTATCGAAGAAAGCACGCGTTCAATCGAGTTAAATGTTTCTTAAAACACAATCCGTCTATCTTCAAAGAAATTATTGCACAGGGCAAGCCGATTTCGATGAAATGACATTTTTTTACGTTAAAAAACCAATTTTATCGATAAAAGGTATGGTTAGTTGAAATATTTTCCTACATTTGCTTTGTGAATGAATTCATTTATTAACCAAAAACTCTTTTACGATGAACACTAAAAAAGTTTTTTTTGGATTGCTAGCCGTTGCATTTTTGGCAATGACCGCTGTTTCAACTACAGTAACTTTTGACGACAATCAAACTACTAGCATCAAGAAAAAGGATATTAGAAAGCTTTAATTTTCTTGATCCTTACAATTAGATGGCCCTGTTTTTTTGAATAGGGTCATTTTTTTTGCAATAAAACCTAATTTTTTTTGTTATCAACAACGATGAGTGATAAAAGAAGTATCAGAAAGAAGTTGGTTATGGAAGGGGTCTTTGCTTTATTGATAGCAATTACCCCGATATTGTTTTATTGGTATAAGTATATTCCCGTGGGTACTGAATCTTATTCATTTTTATGGATAGGGTTTGAACCCAACGGCTTTAACGATGTTTCAGAGGCCTTTTACTACTACTTTAGCAAAATTGTTCCTTTATTGGCATTGGTAATATGGTTCATTACATGCAAGGAATGGTGGTATTATGCCATTTTGATTCCTATTGCCATGTATAGTTTCCAATTGTTTGCTGTGCTTACATTCCAATCGGGTATAGTCGACGAAAATGAAGTAATGTATGTCATTGCGGTTACTATGGTAGTGGTTCCCATTGTCTATTTCATCAGAATAAAGTTGGTGGACAAACACGTACACGGAATTGATTTAGAAGCCATGGATACCGAGCTTCAAATTCTTAAGGAAAAAGAGGAATTGCGCAAAGAGCGCGAGAAATTGGAACAACGCAGAAAGACTGCTTCAAAAAAAATGTAAATTTGCTCGAATACCTTTAGGTATCTTGAATAGATTTACTGCATATGAGCCAAGCTTCCTCTCCTTTTAGCAAACAACAACTGCTTCCCCAAGAAGAAACCCTGGAGGTCATCAAACAAAAGGGCGAGTTATTCATTGGAATTCCCAAGGAAAACCAATACCAGGAAAAGCGGGTTTGCCTTACCCCAGATGCCGTAAACGCCATTACCGCCAACGGTCACCGTGTATTGTTGGAATCCGGAGCCGGCGAAGGGGCTAATTTTTCCGATATCGATTACACCAATGCAGGAGCAGAAATCACAAGGGACACCAAAAAAGTGTTTTCCTGCCCGTTGATTTTAAAGGTGGAACCCCCTACTCTTTCCGAAATAGATATGCTGAACCCGCAGACCATTGTAATTTCTGCGCTTCAAATAAAGACCCAGAACAAGGAGTATTTTGAAGTCATGGCCAAACGAAGGCTCACGGCCATTGCCTTTGAATACATCCGCGACGATGATGGCAATTATCCTGCGGTGCGCTCCTTGAGCGAGATTGCGGGCATCTCCTCTATTCTCATTGCTTCCGAACTGATGTCGAACCCATCAACAGGGAATGGATTGATGTTCGGTAACATTAGTGGTGTTCCACCGGTGGAAGTCGTCATTATCGGGGCAGGAACCGTGGGCGAATATGCAGCACGGTCGGCCCTGGGATTGGGTGCCAATGTAAAGGTGTTCGACAATTCCATCAGCAAACTCAGAAAACTACAGACGAACCTGAACAGGACCTTGTACACCTCTACCGTGCAACCCAAAAACCTATTAAAATCACTAAAACGCTGCGATGTGGCCATTGGTGCGACCCGTGGAAAGGATCGCTCTCCTATTGTGGTATCCAAATCCATGGTGGAGAACATGAAAAAAGGTTCCGTGATCATCGATGTAAGTATCGATATGGGTGGTTGCTTTGAAACCTCGGAAATCACTACGCACAGAAAACCCACTTTTGAAAAGTACGGGGTGGTCCATTACGGGGTGCCCAATATCCCATCGCGCTATCCGCGAACATCCTCTATTTCCATCAGTAACATCTTTACGCCCTATTTATTGAAAATCGGCGAGGAAGGGGGCCTTGAACATTCGCTCAGGTTTGACAAGGGATTGCGCAACGGACTCTATATGTACCACGGTATTTTGACCAACAAATCGGTAGGCGATTGGTTTGGGCTGAACTACAACGACATTAATTTTCTTATTTTTTAATTGAAATGGCATTTTTGAAACGATTGGGATGGTACTTGGTTGGCCTATCCATTGGATTGATTTTTTTGGTTTTTATACTGAAGAAAAAAACAGGGGAAGGTGGCTTGGATTTTTGCTATTTGCCCAATTGCAGGGTACTCAAGGATATGCGCTCCAAACCCATCACCTTCACTGAGAGCTTGCCCGAAGCCTACCGCGATACGCTCCTTATACAATCTTTTTTGAAAGATGGAGATGTGGATTTTGGAAAGAGCGACACCAAATCAGAACCGTGTAAAACGTATTACATTTCTCATGAATACAAGGGTCGGGAACTGGAATTAAAAGCCAAGAATTGTGAGGATGTGGTTACATTGCAAAACGTGGAGGAAATAAATTGATATCATCTACGAGGCATTCGTCAACTCATATAGGCTATACATCAATTAACAGGTGAATTTTTATTTTTAAAAGCATATATTTCCTGCTTTTTCACCTTGATCTAGTATGAAATTTGTTTTGGTCAAAGAATTTAAATTAACTCTATGCCTTCTTCTTAGCAGTGTGGTTTTCTGCTGGGCTCAAAATAAAGACACCTTTTCGGGAGGTTTATCCAACCTTACCTACAATGAACTCTATGATATTATGGTTTCCGATGCCGATTCTCTTGATTTGGAAAATGCTTTCTACGCTTATGCTGAAAAAGCCAGAAACAATGGCGACACATTGGAATTGGCGCAAGCTTATCGACTCCATTCATATAACCTTAATTTTCATGAAAGCTTAATTAGTCTGGATTCCTCAATCAGTATAAGCAAGAGTGTAAAAAAGAAAAAACAGCTGGATTACGAGAAGTTTTTGGCCCTCGCATTTTATACGAAAGCAAGTATACTTTATAAAAATTATCACGATGAGAAAGCAGTAGAGGCTTTCATACAATCCTTTCACTTCTCTAAAAAAGCTCATTATCCGGATTTAACAATTCGTACCTTATCTATACTGGCAAGCATTAAAGCTGAATTTGGTCAGGAAAGTGAAGCTATTATCCTCCAAAAAAGAACTTTGAAGTTTTTAGAAGAAAATAAAAACGTGGTCATGGATTATAATGACCTTAAATTAGACATACTTTCAAGGACAGTCAAATGTTATGCCCATAACATGGAAATTGATTCTGCTGAAGCTTATATCAATCATGTCTTGGAACTTTCGTCGGAATCAAAGCAAAGTGCAATTCTTTTAGAACTCGAAGTACTTAGGGCTCAGTTAGATTACTACTCCGGGAACATATTAAAAGCAAAAAAAGTGTTAGAAGACCATGTGAAAGATGAAAAAGGGGCTTCAAAGGCAGACACCCAGTTTTATTTGGGAATGATTGAAGGGAAATTGGGCAACTTGGACGGTAAAAAGGGGTATTTTGAATCTTATGATAGTATCATGAGAAAATTCAGCTATCCTTTATATGATAATTCGAATGAAGTTTATCAATTTCTCTTGAAACAGGCGGTTAGAGAGGGCAATACCTCATTAGCAGACGAATATTTAAATAGGGTTATTTATTATGATAGTCTTCTTCTAACAACTCAAAAAAACCTACGGGAAATCACGTTGAAGAAGTTTGACCTTCCCATGCAAGAGGAAGAAAAACAACTGCTTGGCAGCATTATCTCTTCCAAATCCAAGTGGTTAATGTGGCTTTATATTATAAGTGGATGTATGCTATGTGGGTTAATGGCGTACTACATTAAATACAGAAGAACAAAAAATAGACTTGCCAATTTAATGGAGAAAAGCATAGTTCTTGAACATCATAATCCGGTAAAACAAGATAAAGATTTACTGGATGAGGAAACTGTCTCCAAAGTTTTACAAAATTTGGAAGATTGGGAAAAAAAGAATGGCTTTTTAGAAAATTCGTTGACACAACAATCTTTAGCAAAAGATCTCAACACCAATAGTTCTTATCTGTCCAAAGTGATCAATGTACATAAGAACAAAAATTTCGCGAGTTATCTGAAGGATATCCGAATTACTTATGCGATAAACCATTTAAAGAAAAATCCGGAAATCGTGAAAACAAAGTCCATGATCCAGATTGCCGAAATGTATGGTTTTAACTCCATTAGCGTTTTCACCAAATCTTTTAAAAATAAAACAGGGCTAACACCTGGGTTTTTTTTAAACGGATTATGGAGGATGAATGGAGGAAATCTTTATAGCCAATCTTTAAATCCCAATGTTCAACTTTTTTTTCCTATTGTTGAATACTAAGTAGAGGGCAACTATTAAAATTATTTGAAGAATAGTGGCTAAAACAGAGCCTTCAAAACCAAAATCACCTCCATTTAAGATTGTGCTTTCTTTGATTTTAAATTCTATCAAAGAATAAGAATCCATACCACTCACATTGAAACCAATTATAGATTGAAAGAAATTCCAACTAAAGTGCAATGCGATAGGAAACATTAGATTTTTGGTATAGATGTAGGGCAATCCCAATAAAATACCAGCAAGGAAAAGGTTGATGTTCCCAATTAAGGTGAGATTCGGGTTGGCCGCATGCATAAGCGCAAAAAATAGCGCAGATACAAACAAAGCCACATACTTGTTCATGGACGCCATAAAGTTTCTTAGAATATATCCGCGAAAAAATATCTCTTCAGATATTGAAACTATGAGAAATAAAAGACCTGTCTTTAAAAATTCATCTCGCAAGTAACTAGTCTCTACGAATTCTAGTTGATTTAAATAGTCTAGAGCCAAATACCCTGTAGCCATAATAAGTATTCCAGCAAATATACCCATCAAAATATCTCCTTTGTGTTTATTTACATAAAGTCCTATCTCAATAAAATGCTTATTGTCTAACCATTTGACAAACAAAAAGACTACCAGTAAAGTTCCCAATAACCCGTAAAACGAAGTCTTTAGGTGTTGATCTGTAGTCTCATTAATTAATTGAGATGACATGTCTTGGCCAGATAAGAGCATGCCTAAAACTTGAAAAAAACCGACGATGAAAAAATACGGTAAAATAATTAGGAGAACACGTAGCCAGCCTTTAATATTTGTTTTCTTATTCATTAAATGTTAAAATACAATTCTAAAAACTCTAATCTAATAGATATTAATTTGATAAAATCTACTCAAAACATAAAAAAGGGTGTTAAAACACCCTTTTTGTTAAATGCCAAAATAACATTGATTATTGACCATTAAAATAAGCCATTTTCCAATCCATCTTTAAAACCATCTGCAAAGTCTGCTGATTCTTCTAAAACAATTCTATAGACGTCATAAAGCCATCCACCGCCATTTATGTCGGTTAGTTCCTTAACAGTTAACTCTTGTGATTCAATATTCATTTGTTAAAATATTTAATTAATACTACATTTTAGATATTGTATAGTCCACAAGAAACTGGGACCCACCATAAGGTGTTGAATATTTTGCAGCAGCTCCTAGTAATTTTCCAAGAGATTTCCCTAGCCAAGAACCACCTTGCATTAATTTGGAAGAGGATTGAGTTAGTTCAAAAACCCCATAGTTTTCTAAATTTTTCATTGGTAAAAATTTTAATTAAACAATAATTCTCGCAACCAAAGCCAGAAATTCTGTTGCGCGCTGCTTTGGATTACATTCCAAATATGAGGCATCCCACTCTCAAATTTTGAGAGTGATTCGATGAAAATGTTAAAATTTGAGTAATCGTTTCATATTACCAAAACTATATCCGCCTGAAAGGTTCCGCTCAGATGTTTCATCCAATTCTTCCACATAAAAACCACATTTAAAATTGGTGGTTTCCGTGTACACATAACTTTGCCGTGTCAGGTCATAACAAATGGGGGCGTTCAGTTCCTTCATGGTCTCAATCATTCTAAACACGGTTGCTTCCGAAACCTCAAGCCTTTCAGCTAACTGTTTCGGTCTTCCTGTCGCTTTTAATCGTATCAATTGGTCAATTCGTTCTAAAACTGCTATTTGTTGTGTAAGCTTTGCCATAATTGTAAGATTTATCAGTAAACTGGTTTAAGTGTGGATAGGAATGAAGGCACTTGTTGTTGCCACAACTTAAAATAAGCCCCTTTTTGATCGTATAATTGGTAATGCGAGCCCTCTTCCAAAACTTTTCCTTTGTCCAACACCACGATTTTATCCGCATTGATAACAGTACTCAACCTATGGGCTATGATGATTACGGTTTTGCCTTCGGCACGTAAATTACCAATGGTTTTTTGCACATAATTCTCCGAGTTACTATCCAAAGAGGAAGTGGCCTCGTCCAATACCAAAATCTCTGGATCTTTATACAATGCCCTTGCAATGGCTATCCGCTGCTTTTGACCACCTGACAATGATGCACCATTTTCACCTAAATAGGTACTGAAGTCGTTGGGTAGGCTCTCAATAAAATCCAAAATACCAATATTCTTGCATATTTTATATATTTTCTCAAAGTCCGGTTGCAGTTCCCCCACAGCTATATTTTCAATCACATTACCAGCAAAAAGGTCAATTTTCTGAGGTACTACGCTTATCAAATTACGGAGACTATGGTTTTCGATATGGTTGATGTCTATATCCCCTATTCGAATTTTTCCTTTATTTATGGGATAGATATTCTGCAAAAGAGATACAAGGGTCGATTTTCCTGAGCCACTTTCCCCCACAAAGGCCGTTATGGTGCCTTTCTGAATGGTCAGGTTTAAATCTTTAAAGACTTCGACCCTTGTTCCATACTGAAAATTTACCTCCGAGAAGGTAATGTCATCCACCTTATCCCTACTGAAGACTATAGTTTTATCTTTCTCCTCTCGCTCCAAGTCCATAATTTCAAAAAGACGGTCGGCAGCGATGAGGGCATTTTGAATTTCCTTATTTGCTCCTATCAAACTGCTCAATGGTCCAGTAAAATAGCCAATAATTGCATAGAACGATAACAACTCACCAGGACTAATCTGCCTTTCAATAACAAACCCGGAACCTGCCCAAAGCAGGACAATAGTGAATATTTGGGAAACTGCTTTTGAAGATGTTTGGGAAAAAATGGTGTTCAACGCAGAGGTGTATCCCGTTCGTAAAAGTGTAATAAAGCGAGTTTCAGTTTTGATATTGGCGAAATCTTCCAGCCCAAATCGTTTAATGGTACCGACCGAATTCAAAGATTCCACCAATTGACTTTCCAAATCGGCGGCATTCTCCATGACTCTGCGTTCCACTTTTTTGTTGAGTTTGTTTACAATCGTATAAATTAGAGTGTAAACAGGAATAATAATCAGCATAATCAGGGCCAGCTTCCAATAATAGGAAAACATTAAGGCAAAAGAGAAAAGAACAATAAGAACGTTCACCGTCAGATTAAGGGAGACCCCATTGATAAAGTTTCTGATTTTGACCGCATCATTGATTCGGGATATGATCTCCCCTACTCTCATGGTGTCTAAAAATTGTTGGGGCAACTTTAATAAGTGTTTGTAATAGCCCAAAATCAACCGAGCATCAATCTGTTGACCTGTCTTTAAAAGAAAGGTATCCTTATAATACCCAATGGCAAGTTGGACTACTAATAGGGTAATCATTACAACGCTCAACAAGTTCAATAGTTGAGCATTGCCATCTACCAAGACGTGGTCCGTTATCTTTTGAATATAGATAGATGTGGAAAAACCCAATAGCGTGTATACCAAAGCTCCAACAAAAGCTTGAACAAGTACTGCCCTATGTGGTTTCAATAAGAACCAAAACCTTCTGAATACAGATACCTTTTCATTACCTTTTTCAAAAGTCTCGCTGGGTAGCATCAGTACCAAAACACCAGTCCACTCCTTTTTAAAATCCTCATGTTTTCGCTTTTCCAGTTTCCCGGTGCCAGGATCCATGATTTTTATGTATGTTTTGGTCACTTCGTAAATCACCACATAATGCTGCAATCGTTCACGAACTATTACATGTGCGATGGTCGGTTTGGGTATTTTAAATAGACTTTCAAAATCACCACGAACCCCTTTAGCTTCAAACCCCAATTTCTCGGCCGCCTTAATAAGACCATAAACATTTGTTCCTTTTTTGTCGGTACCTGCATATTGCCGAATTCTAGAAATAGGTATTCGAAAGTTGTGGTATGATGCAATAGAGGCCAGGCAAGCAGCCCCACAATCTGTAATATCATGTTGTTTGATGGTTACTTTTCCCATTTTAATCGATTGAAGTGATTTGACCATGCCGTTTAGTTGGATTCATCCAATCGTCTACCTTGTCATACAATAATTGATACAGTGTACGCTCGGTAAGTTCAAATCGGGCATTAAAGGTCATCCCCTTTTTAATGGTTCCCCGCGCCCCATTTTTAAGTTCCAAGTAATCCTCGTTCATTTGGCACCTGGCCTTAAATACGGGTTGCTCATTGATCAATTCAACATCTTGTGATATTTCAAGAATTTTTCCTGTTGCCAGACCCCATTGGTTGTAGTTAAAGGCATCTAATTGGAAATTGACCGGTTTTGATTTATCAATGAGTCCTATATCCAAAGGGCTTACATAACATTCAGCCACCAACTCAGTATCGGGGGATATTTCGGCCAACAACGTACCCGAGGTAACAATACTCCCCTTTTCGATGCCAATAAGGTTCACAAGAGAACCAGAAATAGGAGCAGTAACCGTATGTTCATTTTTGCTTTGTAGGTATTGGGCATTTTTGTTTTGAGCGGCTTCCAGTTCATTCTTAAGTGATGTTAAGCTGGATTCCCATTTGTTGAATTGTTGCTTTTTGAACTGATTAAAAGCGTTTAGAGCCAAATCATATTCCAATTTGATATTTTCAAATTCGGCTTTTGCGATTACCCCTTTATATAGAAGTTTCTGATTGCGCTCAAAATCAATCTTTAACTTTTTTATACGAGTTTTATGCTCGTGCATAATCTCCAAAAACTGAAAGTACTCTTTTTGGTATTTCGGAGATTGAATACTACTATTTAGTATTTTCTTTTCACTTAAAAGGTATTGCAAGTCAGCTATTTCTTCGGCCAACCTTTTTATGTCATACTCCGTAAGGGCTATTTGTTCATTTAACACATTGTTTTGGACGATAAGAAGTACGTCCCCCTTGGTTACATACGTATTGGTTTGGATGTTGGAATAAACTACATTTCCCGTTTTTAGACTTGTAATGGCAATGCGCTCTTTGGAGGGTTTGACCAAGCCTTGTGCATTTTTATAGATCCTCACTTTTAAAAAGGGCATAGCGCAGATAGCTAGAAGAACAACTGTTAATACAATTGCATAAACAGCTCTACTTTTAACTCCATTTTTAGGAATGTAAGCTTGAACTGTGTTTTCAATAATTTCTTTTGGAAAAATTTGCATGGACTAAATGTCGCTGCAAATAAAAAAGCAAACAAACTGAGATTTACACGATTTATAAATATGAATTCAGATTTATAAATCGCTCAATTTTCGAAGTAAAAAGCTAAGATTATCAGTCAAATTATTTACAAAACTAATCCTCCAACTTCCTACGCTTCCGTTCCTTTTCGATCAGGGCCAGTTCCCTGGAGGTTTGTCCGGCAACAGAGGTATTTTCTTCCGCCCTGCGGATCAAATAGGGCATTACATCCCGTACGGGTCCGTAAGGCACATACTTAACGGCATTGTACCCTTGCGCGGCCAAATTATAAGTGATATGGTCGCTCATCCCAAACAACTGTCCGAACCAAATTCGTCCATCGTTGGATTCGATGCCCCGTTCTTCCATTAAATCCACCAGTTTCAAGGTACTTTTCTCGTTATGCGTACCGGAGAAGATGGAAAAATCTTCCAAATGCTCCATCATATAATCAATGGCAGCATCAAAATTTTCATCAGTCAGGCGTTTGTTTTTACAGATGGGACTTTCATATCCTTTTTCCTCTGCCCTATCGTTTTCTTTCTCCATATAAGCACCGCGCACTACCTTGGCACCAATCTTAAATCCTTCTTCCTTGGCCATTTCGTGCAACTTCACGATATAGCCCATACGGTCCCAGCGGTACATTTGAAAGGTATTGTAAACAATCGCTTTTTCCTTGTTGTATTTGCGCATCATGTCTAGGACCAAATTGTCCGCGGCATCCTGCATCCAGCTTTCCTCGGCATCAATCAGCAGGGCCACATCCAGTTGGTGTGCCTTTTGGCAAACCCTGTCAAAACGGTTCACCAAACGGCCCCACTCTGCTTGTTCGTCTTCCGATAGCTCACTTCCTTGGGATGCTTTTTCAAATAACTTAAAACGACCAAAACCGGTGGGTTTGAACACCGCAAAGGGCATGGCATCCTTTTCCTTTACAAAATCGAGAATCTCCAAAGTCTTTTCCATGGCAAAGTCAAACTGATTGTCCACCGACTTGCCTTCCGCGGAGTAATCCAAAATGGAGTACACCCCGTTACCATACATATTGTCAATAATGGGCAAACAGTCCTTTTCGTTGACCCCTCCACAGAAATGGTCAAAAACGGTGGCCCTGATCAATCCCTCTACGGGCAAATGGGCCTTTATGGCAAAATTGGTCACCGCAGTACCGATACGCACCAGAGGTTCCTTGGAAATCAATTTGAATAAGAAATAGGCTCGCTCCAACTGGGAGTCCGACTTTAGCTCAAAGGCTATTGCAGTATTCTCAAAATTTGGTCGCATTAATTATCATCCATTAAAGATTCAAAGATAAGTACGCAAACTAGAACCGTATATATAAAAATAGTCTTTATTTAGTGGTGTAATTAAAATTATGGAGTCGGTTAAATCACAGTCCTACGAGGTACACATCAACGAATTGGCCAAAGCTGCTCTGAACCAGCATGTTGGTCAAAAGAAGTATTCCAAGATCTTTCTTTTGGTGGATGAGAACACCAAACTGCATTGCAAGCCTTTGTTTTTGGATATGTTCGAGCATGAGGTCGATTCCATTTTAGAGATTCCTTCGGGGGAAGAACATAAGCACATCCACACGTGTTTGAAGCTTTGGGAAGAACTTTCCCATTTGGATGGTGACCGGAAAAGCTTGCTGATCAACCTTGGTGGCGGTGTGCTTACGGATATGGGCGGTTTTGTAGCATCTACCTTTAAGCGAGGCATCGATTTCGTAAATATCCCCACTACCCTGCTCTCTATGGTCGATGCTTCCATTGGAGGAAAAACGGGCGTGGATCTGGGGTCATTAAAAAACCAGATAGGGGTCATTAACCAGCCACAAATGGTCCTTATTTTTCCAGAGTTTCTACAAACCCTTGACGAACGACAGACCAAAAGTGGCTTTGCGGAAATGCTAAAGCATGGTCTCATTCAGGATAAAGACTACTGGAACGAACTGACGAACAATGGCAACTTTACCGACCCTGCCTGTATCCAAAAATCCATTGCCATTAAAAATGAAGTGGTGCTGCAGGATCCTACGGAACAAGGTCTGCGCAAAATCCTGAATTTTGGCCATACCCTTGGGCACGCCATCGAATCCTACTGTTTGGACAATCCGAACAAACGTACTTTGCTGCACGGTGAGGCCATTGCTGCCGGGATGATTTTGGAAGGCTACCTGTCCCACGAGCTCCGAGGGCTCTCCCGATTGGACGTGGACGATATCAAAAATGGTTTTTTGGCCCATTTTGACCGTGTGGAATTCACATCGGAGGATATCGATGCCATTCTACAATTGTTGAAGTACGACAAGAAAAATTCCCATGGCAATGTGAATTTTGTGCTGTTGCAAGCCATTGGAGACGCCGTTACCGACATTAAGGTTCCGGAGGAATTGTTCCCAAAAGCTTTTGCTTACTACAGGGAATAGCCCTTTTATATACTCTTTTTTTGCGTTCGCAACTCTTTGGTCAAATCAAATTCGAAAATTCCTAGCTTAGGATTAACGTAATAACTGACCATTATGAAACGAATTTTGATTGACTACAAAAAACTGGATCACGCCGTAGCCGCCAGATTAATCGATGCCTATCCCTATGGTTATGGCGACGACGACATCATCACCATTAAAAAACCGAATGGTGAAGTACTGGAAGTAGTGGAAGTACGTACTGAGGATACCATCTATCTGGTAAAAATCAGTAAGAGCCTTTCCAACTTTATCGCCAATTTTGAAGAAACCATTGAAAAAGAGCTGGATAAGGAGTTGGTGGCTTCGGAATTTGAGGAGGATTCTTTCGAGGCCTACGAGCCCACTTCCGATGAGTTGGAAAGTGAGGATAGTTATTAGGCTATAAATATCTTTCCCTCAAAATGCGAACATGGTGCGCTTGGTGACCACTGGTGATAAAACCCAATGCGCGAACACTCATTTTTGAGCCGCTGGCCACTCCCACCCTTTTGAGCGCTTCCTCGTCCAAAGAAGCAAAAAGCGTGATGGAGGAGTCCCGTACGGCCACATATTCATCGATCAAATCCTTTTTACTGCGATTATTGGCGTTCGAAACAGGAACATAGGCGTCCTGGTCAAAGCCGGGGAATTCACTTTTATCGTTTCTGGCAATACAGAGGGCCCGATATTGAAAAATCCGTTCCGTATCCAACATATGTACCAATGCCTCTGCCAAGGTCCATTTGCCCTCGGCATAGGCATAGGTAAGTTTTTCTTCGGGGATTTCTTCCAATAAGGATAGCAGAACCTGCTTTCCGTTCCGTAATTCATCCAACAAATCAACGTCCCCCAATGCCATCACGTAGGTATGGTAAAAGGGATTGTATTCCGAAGTGGGAAGTTCCGAAAGTAACATAGGTGTAAAAAAGGATTACAGCTCGTTGAAGATGGTATGCATCAACCGTCGCTTGTCGTTGATACTCTCCTCCAAAGATATCATGGTCTCTGTCCTGCTGATACCGTCGATATCATCAATCTTGAAGATGATGTTTTTCGCATGCGTGGTATCCCTAGCCCGGATCTTGCAGAAAATATTGAACTTGCCCGTGGTGATGTGGGCCACGGTAACGTAGGGTATTTGGCTCAATCGCTCCAAAACGAACTTGGTCTGGTGCGTTTTCTCCAAAAATATCCCGACATAAGCTATAAAGGAATAGCCCAATTTAACATAATCAAGTGTTAGGGAAGAACCTTTGATGATTCCTGACTCTTCCATTTTTTTGACGCGGACATGAACCGTACCTGCGGAAATCAACAACTTTTTTGCGATGTCCGTAAAAGGGGTACGGGTGTTATCGATCAGCATGTCCAAAATTTGGTGATCTATTTCGTCGAGTTTAACTTTGTTCATTACATTAAATTTTGCAGCAAAATTAGTTAAAAAAGGAAATTTACGTAATAAAATTGGTTATTTTTTAAATAAAACGCAAGAACCTCGCCCAAACTACTTTAGATTCTTGAATTCACGAAGTAAATCCAGTATTTCGTGCTGTTCCGGCGAAAAGCCAAAATCCTTGGAATCAATACATTCTATGGTCTGGTGGCCATAATAGCGATTCAAATCACCTATTTCCGCTATCTCGGGGCGGAAAATAATCTTTTTGTCTTGCAGCACTTCTTTAAACCGAATCCCAACGGACTGTCCGGTTTCAAATGCACCGTTCACCAGCTCTGGATGTTTCACCAATACATCAAAAAACAATTTGTGGTTATTGGGAATGGAAAAATAGTCTCCCGTATTAAACGCTTCGATGGTATCGTTCGCTATAGTGTGCAAAGCCTCAACCAAAGCCACAAAAATAAGTTCACGTGTTTTCTCCCTTTCATAGTCATTGGGATAATGGCCAGATTCGAACAATACGGTGGGAATGCCGAGCATTTGGAACATATCCCCTACGCAGTTATCGTTAAAGCCATCATCATACCTGCCAATCTGCCCTGGAATCAATGTTTGTAAACGATGGTTCATGGCGGCAATCAGCTTCATGGCCACTTCCCTATTGGGCGTAATGTCCCGCTCAGGACTGCTCGCTGGGGACAAAAAGGAAACCGTAGCTGGTTTATTATTCTCACCTGCACTAAATAAGGTACGTTGGTCATGAAGATTAAAACAATAATCGGGCTGAAACCGTTCGAACAAATCCCGCAGGGCAATGCTTTCTGGTTGGGATAGATTTTTAGCATCCCTGTTCAGGTCGATTTTGTTGCTGTTTTCACGGGTATAATCGTCTGCTCCATCCGGATTTAGCATTGGAACCACCATAAGGGTGCATTCCTTTAAAATGTGCTTTGCATCTATCAAATCGGACTGTAGGTAATTCACCATATCCCAGACCGCTTTGGTAGTGGTGGATTCATTCCCGTGCATTTGGGACCACATGAGGATTTTTTTACCGCCGCCACCCATGGTAAAGGCATGTATGGGATTCCCCCTGACCGAATCGCCTATATGGGTTAATGGAGAGGGTACATTTTCAAAACAGCCTCGAATGGAGTCCTTATTGATATACCGACCTTTTATGGACTGTTCTTTAAACCGTGAATAATCTAACATAGATCGCTGGAATTAAAGTTTACAAAAGTAACCATACACATTTTTACAAATGTAAAAATCCGAGAGAATCATATGGATACATTTGTGTCATCCATATATGCCCATTTAAGGGTAAGTCTATACATTTGTAAATCATACTTTAGTTGTATTAATTATATATCTCTATATCAATACTATATATATTGCAATCTGTACTTTTACTTTATGTATCTACACCCTCTGCAACGGTTTTAATAGTGAATTTCGCATGAATCGATTATCTTTGAGATACATTAATTTACATTTGTGAACAAAGATATTGTCAAACGTATAGAGCAGGTTATTGAGTATTTGGAATTGTCCGTTTCAGCCTTCGCGGATGAGATTGGTGTACAGCGTTCCAGTATCTCCCATTTATTGAATGGAAGAAATAAACCTAGCTTGGATTTTATTATGAAGTTGGAGAACACCTACCCCGAAGTGGATCTCTATTGGCTATTGAAGGGGGAAGGGAATTTTCCAAAAGATGAGTCTCTACCTGAGAAATCTAAAATTGAACATCGGAAGGATATTTTTCCGGAAAAATTGATTCCTGATAACCCCAAACTTGAATTTCCTGCCCCTTCCCAAAAAAACATTTCAACCGGGCAACCTGAAAAAATTGTGTTTTTCTACCCCGACGGAACTTTTAAAACGTATCACACAAAAAAGGATTGATGCTTTCACGTTCTTTCCGTTACTTTGTATTTATGATAAAACGTTTATTTCCTACCCTGTCGATTTTTTTGATGTTTGCCTGTGGTCAACCTCCTGAGCGTAATTGTGAAGATTTTAAAACGGGTTCTTTCTCTTTTAAGGCAACCATTAATGGTGAAGAAAAGGAGACCGTCTTCCACAGAACCTTGGAAATGGAGATTGACGAATTTGAAGGTAAAGTGGATTCTTCTTCTGTTCGTTGGATCAACGATTGTGAGTACATCCTAAAAAATCTGAACCCTAAGAATAAGGCGGAGGAAAGACCGATCCACATTAAAATACTTACCACTTCGGAATCATCCTATACGTTTGAGTACAACATTGTGGGCGAAAACAAAAAATTTAAAGGTACCGCGGAAAAAATCGAAGATTAGAACGCTGCCTTCCCCTACGATTGCTCTTAGCGCTTGCTAATTGGGCCGTTGGTATGCCAACTCAGGACTGGATTCCTTATGCTTTTCAAATAATCGTTGCTGCTGCTTCACGGTAAGCGTGCTACCGTCGTGGCTCCATCCAGGAGGTCCAAAGATATACATCAGCTTATGGGAAAGCTTTTTGGATTTTTTGACATCGTTCCAAATATCCTTGAACTCGTGGGTCAATATTACCACGGGATTGTATGAATTCGGCGCATGAATCACTCCGTATTTTACATCGATATCATCATCGAGTTCTTTCCATGTACCGAACATCTTATCAAAAATATTCAGGAATCCTCCATGGTTTTTATCCAAATACTCTACATTCTGGGCATGGTGCACCTGGTGCATGGTGTGGGTGTTGAATATTTTTTCCAAAAACCCGAGCTTTGGAACGTAAACCGTGTGCAATTGAAACTGCCAAAGCGCTTCGATACCCAAACATACCAAAACCATTTCCGGAGGGAAACCGATAGCGGGCATCCAGATATAGAAAAAGGGTTTGTACAAAATCGTAAACCAACCATTGCGGATGGCCGTTCCCAAATTGAAATTATCAGAGGAATGGTGCACAATATGTGCAGCCCATAAAATACGGACTTCGTGGTTGGCCCGATGGAACCAATAATACGTAAAATCGTCTGCCAGTTGGCACAGAATCCAAACATACCAAGCATAACCAAATGAGGCATAGCCCATAATATTGGTCCTTACCCCGTCAACTACCGGATTAAAGAGTTCGTAGGTTCCTTCAAACAACAGTATGGCAAAAGCAACTTTGAACAACGGCCCCAAAATAGCGGAACCTATTCCCATAAAACCACTGGCGGCCAAATCTTTCCAATTGTAAAGCTCGTCGTGATTGTGGGTTTTGCTGTATGTTAATTCAAGTAATATAAAGGCAATGAATACTGGCACGCCATAGACCAGGGGGTTTGTAAAGTCCATAAAGAAATTTTAAGCAATGTGTGCTTTTGACATGTGTTATTCTAAACGAGCAAATTAACTATAAAAAGGGTTAAAACAAAGTAGTTTGGTCGGAACCATCATTCTTTGTTTCAATATCAGTATCATCGTTGTCTATTTGTTCTTCGTCCACTACTTCGATATCCTCGGTCCTAGTTTCCTTCGGCTCTTCGTAAGGCAGTGGGCTTAAAACATTAATACTTTTTACTTTTTCCGGAGTCAGTTGGTTTCCAATGGCCTTTATGCCCTTAACCGCAATAAATTCCTCAACATTCACCTCCAAATTTGGTTTGGGGTCTTTGCCGCGCGGTTTTATGAACTCTACTTCCAACATGGGTCTCCAATCTGTGGATACCAGTTCCAAGTAGGATTTCGGGTCTTCGTCAATGACTACCTCCTCTTTGTTGGGATTTTCGATCAAGAATCGTTTCAAGTAAAAACGTTCTTTGTCCCCAACATAATGCACCACAGAAATCGGTTTGTCCGGATTCCATTTCTCCAGTACAATCATATCATCGCTAAATCGGGTGAGCAAATCAGGCGGAATGGTTTTGACAATCCCTTTTTGGTCTACCACCAAAAGCAGGTCATCCCCTTTAAATTCTCCCAGAAGCTCACCTCTTCCATCCACATTCAGGCGGTTGACCACATCATCAAACCAAATTTTCCTAGGTTTAAGGGTGGATACGCCCTTTTCTTTGAGTTCGATACGCTTCACGGCGTATTTGGTGACCAAATTTCCTTTGGAGCTTCGGCCTTTGATCAATACATCAGAAAAGTCAAGGTCCCATTTTAATTTTTTGATGCTACCGGACTGACGTAGCATTACGGTAACCACTTCTGCCTCTCCATTGGGATTGGCCGAAAAGTACAAGACTTCCGAGGAGGCCTTGTCGCCTGCAAGGTCGTATATCTTGTCTCTCGTCATGCTGGTAACGTTGAATCGCTTCACATAACTGGGCCCACCTTTCATGCTTTTGTAAATCATATTGTAGGTGGTGCGCTTGTCCTTCTTTTTGAATACGGCCACGTGAATGATGTTTTTCCCAACAAACACCTTGGAGTCCACTTTGGTGACCATCATCTCCCCTTTTTGGGTGAAGACAATAATATCATCGATATCGCTGCAGTCGGTTACATATTCGTCCCGTTTCAAGGAGGTTCCTATGAAACCCTCCTCCCTGTTGACGTATAACTTGGTATTTCTGATTACCACTTTAGCGGCCTCGATATCATCAAATATTTTGATTTCGGATTTGCGTTCCCGGCCTTCGCCATATTTCTTTTTGAGTTCTTTGAAATAAGCAATCGCATACTCCACCAAATGCTCCAAGTGATGCTTTGTCTCGGCAATCCTTTCCTCCAAACTATCAATAAGTTGTTGGGCCTTTTCCAAATCAAATTTTGAAATCCGTTTGATGCGGATTTCGGTAAGACGAACGATGTCGTCCTTAGTGACTTCCCTTTTTAAATGGGAAATATGGGGCTTCAATCCTTTATCGATGGCAGCGATAACACCTTCCCAGGTCTCTTCCTCCTCAATATCCCGATAGATCCTGTTTTCAATAAAAATACGCTCCAACGAAGCAAAGTGCCACTGCTCTTCGAGTTCGCCCAGCTGTATTTCAAGTTCTGCTTTAAGTAGTTCAACCGTATTGTCCGTTGAACGCTCCAACATTTCCTTGACCCCTATAAATAAAGGCTTGTTATCCTCTATGACACAGCCCAGTGGCGATATGGAACTTTCGCAGGCCGTAAAGGCATAAAGTGCGTCAATGGTTTTATCCGGAGAGATTCCATTGGGCAAATGGACCAAAATTTCCACTTCTGCCGCGGTATTGTCCTCTATCCGTTTAATTTTGATTTTCCCCTTGTCATTAGCCTTTAAGATGGAATCAATTAAAGAGGATGTGTTGGTGCCATACGGGATTTCGTTGATGACCAAGGTGTTCTTGTCCAAGGTCGATATTTTTGCACGAACCCTAATTTTTCCCCCTCGCATGCCATCGTTATAATTGGTCACATCAATAATCCCGGCGGTGGGAAAATCGGGAACCAAGGTAAATCGCTTGCCTTTCAGATGCTTGATGGATGCATCAATCAATTCATTAAAGTTGTGGGGCAATATTTTGGTGGACAGACCAACGGCAATCCCTTCTGCTCCTTGTGCGAGCAAGAGCGGAAATTTCACAGGGAGATGGACAGGTTCCTTTTTTCGGCCGTCATACGAAAGTTGCCACTCCGTAATCTTTGGGCTGTACACCACCTCAAGGGCAAATTTTGACAATCTGGCCTCGATGTATCGAGAGGCTGCGGCGCCATCGCCAGTTAAAATGTTCCCCCAGTTTCCTTGTGTGTCAATCAGCAGGTCCTTCTGCCCTAGCTGCACCATGGCATCGGCGATACTGGCATCACCGTGGGGGTGGTACTGCATGGTATGCCCCACTACGTTGGCCACTTTGTTGTAACGGCCATCGTCCAGCTCCTTGAGCGCATGCATGATCCGGCGTTGTACGGGCTTAAATCCATCTTCGATGGCAGGTACGGCGCGCTCCAAAATTACATAGGAAGCATAATCCAAAAACCAATCCTTGTACATCCCGGTGACCTTCACCAGGCTATCTTGGGACTCGTCTTGGTTTTCTAAACTTTCATCGTTCAGTTCTTCGTTCTCTTCCATTTAGAAAGGCAGCATTTATTTGGGTTGTAGTTGGTTTTCTTCAACAAGATCAAGCTCCACTTTAAGGTTGTTGATGATAAAATCCTGTCTGTCCGGCGTATTCTTGCCCATGTAAAACTTCAGCAGGGCATCAATGCTCATGGCCTTGTCGAGCATTACAGGTTCCAGACGGATATCGTCACCAATAAAGTTTTTGAACTCGTCCGGGGAAATCTCGCCCAATCCCTTAAATCGGGTGATTTCAGGTTTTCCAGAGAGTTTCTCTATGGCTTGTCTTCTTTCCTCCTCACTGTAACAGTAAATGGTCTCTTTTTTGTTGCGCACCCGAAAAAGTGGGGTTTGGAGGATGTATAAGTGGTTTTCCTTGATCAATTCGGGGAAAAATTGCAAAAAGAAGGTAATCAACAGCAAACGGATATGCATTCCGTCCACATCGGCATCGGTGGCGATTACGATATTGTTGTACCGAAGGTCTTCCATGGAGTCCTCGATGTTCAACGCCGCTTGCAACAGATTGAATTCTTCGTTCTCGTACACGATTTTTTTGGACATTCCATAGGAATTCAAAGGCTTTCCGCGGAGACTGAACACGGCCTGGGTATTTACATCACGTGATTTGGTGATGGAACCGGATGCAGAGTCCCCCTCGGTAATGAAAAGGGTGGTTTCCAATCGCCTGTCCTTTTTCATGTCCTGCAAATGAATACGGCAGTCGCGTAGTTTTTTATTGTGGAGACTGGCTTTTTTGGCACGTTCCCTGGCCAGTTTCCTTATGCCCGAAAGTTCCTTGCGTTCCTTTTCGGCCTGTACTATTTTTTTCTGAAGGGCTTCCGCCGTCTGTGGATTCTTATGCAGATAATTGTCCAGTTGTGTTCCGACAAAATCGTTGATAAAGGTCCTAACTGTGGGTAAATCCCCGCCCATATCGGTGGAACCCAATTTGGTTTTGGTCTGACTTTCAAAGACGGGCTCCATTACTTTGATAGAAACCGCGGAGATGATGGATTTCCTGACATCCGAAGCGTCATAATTTTTACCATAAAAATCACGGATGGTCTTAACCACAGCTTCCCTAAATGCAGATTGATGCGTTCCCCCTTGGGTGGTATGCTGACCGTTTACAAAGGAATGGTACTCCTCACTGTATTGGGTCTTGCTGTGGGTCATGGCCACTTCAATGTCATCCCCTTTCAAATGGATGATGGGATACAGGAAGTCGTCCTCATTATTATTGTCCTCCAATAAATCCTTAAGGCCATTTTCGGAATAGAACTTTTCACCATTGAAAACGATGGTGAGACCTGGATTAAGGTAGACGTAGTTTCTGAGCATGCGTTCCACATACTCGTTTCGGTATTTGTATTTTTTGAAGATGGTTTCGTCGGGTGTGAAACTCACCTTGGTTCCCTTTCGGCGTGAAGATTCTTCCAACAGCTCTTCATTGATCAGGTTTCCGGTTTCAAATTCGGCCGACTTGGATTTTCCGTCCCGGTTGGACTCAACGCGAAAATAGGTAGAAAGCGCATTTACGGCTTTGGTTCCCACTCCATTTAGTCCCACGGATTTTTTAAACGCACGGGTATCGTACTTACCACCGGTATTCATTTTGGAGACCACATCCACCACTTTGCCCAAAGGTATACCCCGGCCATAATCCCGAACATGGACGGTATTGTCCTTGATATTGATTTCGATGGTCTTTCCGGCTCCCATCACAAATTCATCGATACAGTTATCGATCACCTCTTTGAGTAGGATGTAAATACCGTCGTCCGCAGAAGAACCATCGCCCAATTTTCCAATGTACATCCCCGGGCGCATGCGAATATGCTCCTTCCAATCCAGCGAACGGATATTATCCTCAGTATATTGGGTATCTGCCATTAGTAAAGGGTTAATCCTTGCAATATAAAATTTCGGAGCAAAAATAAAAGGGTGCGCTTAAGAAAGTAATCAACAATGAAAAACAATAATTGTTAATATAAATCAGGCTTTAGCCCGCTTTTTACTTTGAACGGAGAGGTAAGTCACCCCAAAAATCACAATGGACATTCCGGCCAATTGCCAATAGGTCAGTTTTTCGTCCAAAAATACATAGGCCAACAAAATAGTGGAGACCGGCCCCAAACTTCCTAAAATGGAAAAATTGGAGGCACCCAAGCGCTCAATGGCAGCGGATACCAAAAAAGAAGGAATCAACGTGGCAAAAATAGCCATGGCAACCCCGTAGGCATAGGCTTGCCAAGGATACTCCATAAGCCCCCAGTCACCAGCAAACAGATAGTGCACCACAATGCAGAGGGTAGAGACAATCATGGCGTAGCACGTAAACCGAAGCACGCCAAATTTGGGAATCAACCAACCGCTGCCCACCAAATAAGAAGCATAGGTGATGGCGCTCAACAACACCAGAAAACCGCCCACCAAGACCTCATTTCCGCCCAGGTCGAGTTCGTCCCAAAAGGTAATGAGAACACCCAAATACGTGATCAAAATGGCAATGGTCTGGACTTTGGTTATCCTTTGTTTGAAGGCAAGCCAACTCAAAAACACTACTATGGTAGGATATACGAATAAGATGATGCGCTCAAGTCCCGCCTTGATGTAATTCAATCCCAAAAAATCAAAATAACTGGCCAGATAGTAGCCAACGAAGCCAAACACAAAGAGCCATGCATAATCTTTGGTTTTGATTGTTGTGTTGGTAGTCTTTCTTCGAATCAAAAAGAGAATAAAAATGTAAAACGGTAGGGAAAAAAGCATGCGAAACAGGAGCAAATCCAAGGTGTCCACTTGGTGGCCATAGGCCAACTTTACCATCACGGCCTTGGAAGAGAAGAGTACCACTCCCAAAACCCCGTACAAAACCCCTAAACCTTTACTGGACATAGCACAAAACTAGATTCTGTCCAAAAGGTAGAAAAACAGAACAATGGATGGATTACAACGCCCAAGGGCTACACATTAAACCTAAAGTGCATCACATCACCGTCTTTAACGATGTATTCCTTACCCTCTACCCTCATTCGGCCGGCTTCTTTTACTTTGGCCTCGCTACCGTATTTCACATAATCATCATAAGAAATGACCTCGGCTCGGATAAAGCCTTTTTCAAAATCGGTATGAATGACCCCAGCGGCTTGCGGAGCTGTCGCCCCAACAGGTATGGTCCAAGCGCGGACTTCCTTCACCCCTGCTGTAAAATAGGTTTCCAAGTCGAGTAGTTTGTAGGCGCCTCGGATCAGTTTGGCGGAACCTGGCTCCGAAAGTCCCAAATCCTCCAAGAACATTTGGCGCTCTTCGTACGTTTCCAATTCGGTGATATCGGCTTCCGTACCCACGGCAAGGAAGATAACTTCTGCATTTTCATCGGCTACCGCTGCCTTTACTTTCTCCACGTAGGCGTTGCCATTTGTTGCGGATTCTTCATCCACATTGCAGACGTACATCACAGGTTTGTCAGTAATCAACTGCATCGGCCTCACATATTCTTCTCGGTCATCCTCGCTTAAAGTAATGGCACGAACGGACTTTCCGGCTTCCAAACCTTCCTTAAGGGCAGTCAGGACAGCTTCCTCCTTTTGTGCTTCTTTGTTCCCTGTTTTGGCTGCACGCTTTACCTTGTCCAATTTTTTCTCCACACTCTCCAAATCCTTCAATTGGAGTTCCATGTCGATGGTTTCCTTATCTCGAATAGGGTCTACGGACCCATCCACGTGCACCACATTATCATTGTCAAAGCACCGAAGCACGTGCAGAATCGCATCGGTTTCGCGAATATTTCCCAAAAACTGGTTGCCCAATCCTTCTCCTTTGCTCGCTCCTTTTACCAATCCGGCAATATCCACAATCTCCACGGTGGCAGGCACCACGCGTTCAGGATTAACCAATTCTTCCAATTTCTCCAATCGCTGGTCGGGAACGTTTACCACGCCAATATTGGGTTCTATGGTACAAAAAGGGAAGTTGGCACTCTGCGCCTTTGCGTTGGACAAACAGTTAAAAAGAGTCGATTTTCCTACGTTGGGCAATCCTACGATACCTGCTTTCATCTAATTACATTGTATTTTGAGGGTGCAAATATAGGGTGAAGTTTTGTGACTGCCCATCAATAATTTTGCAGGAAGAGGTAGAAAATGACAATGAACACAGCCATCATGCCCAATATGGCAATCAATGACAGTGCACAGCCCAAGTGTCTCCAAATACCGTTATATTCTTTTTCGTTTTCTTGCATAAAAAACCCCGAACTAAGGTTCGGGGCTAAATTAAATCATTTTTATTTTTTATCCATCGGGATGCATAAACTTTTGCTTGCCCAACAGTTCTTCCTCGGTTTCCACATGGTCTTCATCCGGAACGCAACAATCCACCGGACAAACCGCCGCACATTGCGGTTCTTCGTGAAAACCTTGACATTCCGTACATTTATCCGGAACTATATAGTAGATTTCATCGCTTACAGGCTCTTGGACTTCGTCGGCATTTACTTCTTTCCCGTTCGGAAGCACCACATCGCCCTTCAATGAAGTTCCTTCACTATATCTCCATTCATCTGCACCTTCGTAAATAGCGGTATTTGGGCATTCTGGCTCACACGCACCGCAATTGATGCACTCATCTGTTATAATAATTGCCATAATTTTCTTTTCCTTTTGGGCTGAATTTTATCAGCATGCTTACTTTTGACAAAAATAAACCCTACTAAATTAGTGTACAAATTTAATGGCACCAGATACAAATACCATAAAAGCTTTTGTTAAACTTGGAGAATTCCTAACGGATTTTTGTGATGTTTATTACGATAACCATCAGAACATCAATAAGGAATTGAAAGAGGTCGTTGTGGCGTCAGGTCATCAAAATGGTTGGTTTACGGAAGATAATGTGCTGTTCGCCCTGCAGCAATGGGGTAAACTGCTGACCGAGAAAAACATTATGGATTGGATGTCGCACTACAAGTTCAATAGCGACACTCAGCCCAAAAGCATCGGTATCGTGATGGCTGGAAATATACCTTTGGTCGGTTTTCATGACTTTTTGTGCGTCCTGCTTTCGGGCCACAACGTTTTGGCCAAACAATCTTCCAATGATAAGCTCCTCCTACCCTATCTTGTTCGTTTTTTGATAGCACAAGAGCCATCACTTTCCACTAAAATCAACTTCGTTGACAATAAACTCAAGGATTTTGATGCAGTGATTGCCACAGGAAGCAATAACACCAGTCGTTATTTTGAGTACTATTTTGGAAAAAAACCGAACATCATTCGAAAAAACAGAAATTCGGTGGCTATTTTGTCTGGAAACGAGAGCCCTGAGGAATTGAATGCCTTAGGAGAGGATATTTTTCGGTATTATGGTCTGGGTTGCCGCAATGTATCCAAAATTTTTGTGCCCAAAGACTACGATTTTGATGTGCTGTTCCAAGCACTGTACCCGTACAAGGATATCATCAACCAGCATAAATATGCCAACAATTACGATTACAACAAGGCTGTATATCTCATGAGCGAATTCAATATTCTGGACAACGGCTTTTTAATTCTGAAAGAGGATGAGGCCTTGGCATCCCCTATTTCGGCGTTGTTTTACTCTTATTTTGAGGAAGAATCCGAACTGTTGGCACAATTGGAAGAAATGGATGAACACATCCAATGTGTGGTTTCCAAAGGTATTCAAGAGCACCATATTGGTTTTGGCGAGACCCAAAAGCCCAGTTTAACGGACTATGCGGACGGAATCGACACCATGGAGTTCCTACTTCAACTTTAATGAAATCCTAAGCTTGGAAATCGTTCCTATATCCAACAATTTTTAAGACCTTTACTCCTTAAACCAAGGAAATGAAAAAGCATAATTTTAGCGCAGGTCCCTGCATTCTGCCCGCAGAGGTCATGCAAAAGGCATCTGAAGCCGTTTTGGAACTCGACGGTATCGGACTTTCACTCATAGAAATCTCACACCGCAGCAAAGAATTTGTCGCCATCATGGAAAATGCCCGTTCGTTGGCTTTGGAGCTACTCGGCCTTGAAGGGAAAGGATATCAAGCCCTGTTTCTCCAAGGTGGGGCAAGCATGCAGTTTTTAATGGCCGCCTATAATCTTTTGGATACCAAAGCCGGTTATGTGAATACTGGAACTTGGAGCCAAAAAGCAATCAAGGAAGCTCGTCTGTTCGGAGAAGTTATAGAGGTAGCTTCTTCACAGGAGGATAATTTTAAATATATCCCAAAGGGATATAATATCCCCACCGATCTTGATTATTTGCATTTGACCTCCAACAACACCATTTATGGAACACAGATCAAGGACTTCCCTAAAACCAATGTGCCTTTGGTGTGCGATATGAGCTCCGACATCTTTTCCAGACAATTGGATTTCTCCCAGTTTGATTTGATCTATGCCGGCGCACAAAAAAACATGGGGCCCGCCGGAACCACACTGGTTGTGGTGAAAGAAGATATTTTGGGGAAAGTGTCCCGTAAAATCCCGTCCATGATGGATTATTCCGTACATGTGTCCAAAGAAAGCATGTTCAACACGCCTCCCGTTTTTGCGGTGTATGTTTCCATGCTCACCATGCAATGGCTAAAGGATTTGGGCGGAATTGCCGCTATTGAAGAAATCAACGAACGTAAGGCCAATCTTATCTATTCCGAAATTGAGCTCAATCCCGTATTCTATGGAATTGCTGCCAAGGAAGACCGTTCCATCATGAACGCCACCTTTAATATTACCGATGATGAACTCAAGGATGTATTCGATGATATGTGCAAGGAAGCAGGAATAAGTGGAATCAATGGACACCGCTCCGTTGGTGGTTACAGAGCCTCCATGTACAATGCCTTGCCTATGGAAAGTGTTGGTGTTTTGGTGGACATTATGAGCGAATTGGAAAAGAAAGGATAATCTCGATGGTGAAAATTTTAGCAAACGACGGAATGGCCCAAGAGGGAATCGACCTTTTGGAAAAAGAAGGGTTTGAAGTAAAAACAACGCATGTGGCCCATGAACAGTTGGCCAATTATATTAACAAAAATAAAATTACCGGTCTTTTGGTGCGCAGTGCCACCAAGGTCGATAAAAAAATTATGGATGAGTGTCCAGACCTGAAACTAATTGGACGTGGTGGTGTTGGTATGGACAATATTGATGTGGCCCATGCCGAATCCAAAGGAATCATCGTTTTCAACACCCCAGAGGCCTCTTCCGAATCGGTTGCAGAACTAGTATTTGCTCATTTGCTCAACGGAGTCCGCTTTTTGCATGACGCTAATAGGCACATGCCCTTGGAAGGTGATAGTCAGTTCAAGCAACTGAAAAAGAGCTATGCGGCAGGCGTTGAACTAAGAGGGAAAACCCTGGGTATAGTAGGTTTTGGTAGAATCGGTCAAGCAACAGCCAGAATGGCCTTGGCCCTTGGTATGGAGGTGCTTTTTACGGACCACACTACAAAGGAAGCGATCATATCCATTCCTTTTTTTGATGGAAGGTCCATTGAATTCAAATTGCAAAGCATCGAGTTGAAAGAAGTGCTTTCCCAATCCGACTTTGTGAGTCTGCACGTGCCTTCGCAAGAAAACTACGTGATCGGAAAAAAGGAGTTGGGATTAATGAAACCGGGTTCCGGAATCATCAATACCTCACGTGGCGGTGTATTGGACGAAGTAGCACTGGTAGAAGCACTGGATAACGGCCATTTGGCATTTGCTGGATTGGATGTCTTTGAATCCGAGCCCAAACCCGAGATACAGATTTTGATGAATCCGAAAATATCACTGAGCCCTCATATTGGTGGCTCCACCATAGAGGCCCAACAACGCATTGGTTTGGAATTGGCTCAAAAGGTTATCAATTCACTAAAATAAAAGGTTTGTGCGCAGAAATATCCGACCAAACCCCACTTTTTTGTACATTGCTCCCCTAACCTTAACACTAACACAATGTCAGGATTATTGGAATTGATCAACAGCCCCGTGGGCAAACAATTGGTCAGTGGTGTTGCCGGACAAACAGGGCAACCCGAAAATAAAACAGCCGAAGTATTGAGCATGGCAATGCCTCTTTTAATGGGGGCCATGAAAAAGAATGCAGCTACACCGGGCGGTGCGCAAGGACTTATGGATGCGCTTTCTTCCAAACACGACGGTGGAATTTTGGATGATCTGGGAGGTCTCTTTGGAGGCGGTGTAGACCAACACGTGATGGATGATGGTGCTGGAATTTTGGGCCACGTGCTCGGTTCCAAACAACCGCAGGTGGAAAATGCACTGAGCAGTAAATCAGGGCTTGACGCTGGAGCCATTTCACAGATCTTAAAAATTGCTGCCCCTATTCTATTGGGTTATTTGGGTAAACAGACCCGTCAGCAAAACGTCAGCAGCCCCGAAGGCTTAAATGGATTGCTTGGTGGATTGATGGGAGGCAACAAAGCGGCCGCCAAACAACAATCGCTTATTGAAACCTTTTTGGACAGTGATGGCGATGGTAGCGTTATCGATGACCTTGCCGGAATGGTATTGAACGGTGGAAACCAGAAAAAAAGCGGACTCGGTGGCGTATTAGGCGGACTTTTTGGAAAGTAAGTCCCAAGCTTAACGATATTTAACAAGGCCATTTGAAAGTTCAAGTGGCTTTTTTTGTATTTTAAGGGGTATGAAAAAGAATGCTCCCATTGCACTATTTGGCATTTTAATGCTCTGTATCAGCTTCGTATCCTGTGGTTCCCAGAAGATGGCGTTGGACGTTTCGGAAGAAGAAAAGGCCATGTTCAACTCCGCGGATAAAGAACCTGTTGAAATTTCTGATGATAAGACAGAATACGAGATCATCATTATAGAACCCGGTTTTTATACTTGGTTGAATTCCATAGCCAGACCAGAAGGTTACTATTCACAAACCTTCTTGGAAACTCGAAATGCTGTTATGGTGATGAACTGGAACAATAGGGTTGTACAGCCCCAATTATGGAATCCCAATCTGTATGAGTTGCCCATCGATTATGATCCTAGCATCGATTATGGTTACGAGGTGAATTATAAGCTTTATAACTATTTCATCTACTTTCAACGGAAATACAACCAACGATTGGGGCCCTTTATCCCAAGAATATAAATCCGTATTTTTGTGCTCAATTTATTGAGATGATGCAAAAACTAAAGCAGCGTTGGGAAATCCAAAAAGCCTGGCAAGTGCTATTTCCCATTTTGGGCGCCCTTTTAGTCTTACTTACCGCTTACCTGATTGCCCGAAGCCTCTTGCACGCGTTTGGGCTAAACAACACCGTATATGAATGGTTCTTTACCATCGGGATTACACTGATAGGGTATTTTACGGCCGTAAAGTTTTTCTTGTGGTGCTTTAAAAAATTGGAAAACAAGTGGAAGGTGACCTATAAATGGGAAATGATCGCCATCTTTATCGTTTTTGCAATCACAGGGAGTATTTCCGGCAAACTGGCAGGCCCACTGGTCCATTGGCTCGGTTTGGATGGTGAAAACGTACATTCTGCGATTTATTGGACCTTTCGAATACTATTGATTTTTCCTATCTATCAGATTTTGTTGGTTTGTATAGGCTGGTTGTTTGGACAGTATCAATTTTTTTGGAATTTTGAAAAAAAGATGTTGAAACGCATGGGATTGGGCTTTATCCTCCCATAGTTTATAGTTTTTTTAACATATAAAGAGGATTCACCTTGTTTACTTTTGTGCTGTATGGTTATGAAACCTCATAAACACATTTTTATCATTGGTTCCCTTTTGATGGCATTGGCTGTTCTGGCCCCTTCGCTCATCAAACTAGGACATAGCTTATATGAGCACCATAATGAAAAGAAATGTATGGAATATGGCACCAATCATATCCATGATGGGCATTTGGATTGTGATTTTCATGACTTTACACTTGCCAACAAAGTCCTGTTTACTTCCACATTCGACTATACACCCGTAGCTACGCCAAATATAACGTATGTAACGGCTTACTACGCGTATATGTTCAAGCCTATTAAAGCATCATTTCAAAGCTTAAGGGCGCCACCGGTGGTAGCTTAGACCATCGTCGTTGTTCAATTCTCATAGGAGAAAATTCAATCTTACTAAATTACATTCCATTGGTATTTAGCTACAAAGCAATGGCTATCATTGCGTTTATTTCGTTTTTCCCGGTTTTTGGTGTTTCCCAACAGTGTGATGATACACTGTCTGGACAGGTCATGGATTATCATCAAAAAACACCCTTGGAGGGTGCATCACTTTTAATCCTTGAAACCAAGACAGAGGTGACAACGGCCGCCAATGGTGCGTTTACATTTTCCAATCTCTGTTCGGGCACCTACACACTAGAGGTGTCACATCCTGAATGTTCGACCATTTTGATGAACGTTAGGGTCGACGGGGATACGAAAATCGAAGTGAAATTGGAGCATCACTTGGAAGAATTGGACGAAGTCAAAGTGGTGGGAAACATTATTCGCGACAAGACCAATTCCGCCCAGGAGGAAACACTTAACCTAGATATGTTGGAAAACTATAGTGCCGGCAATTTGGGGGATGCCTTAAAGGAATTGGGCGGGGTTTCGTCCTTGAACACAGGCGCCAATATTGTAAAACCGGCCATCCATGGGTTAAATGGCAGTCGTGTTTTGGTGTTGAACGATGGTGTTCGGATGCAGGATATGGAATGGGGAGCAGAACACGCTCCTACCCTTGACATCAATTCCGCAGGCTCGGTTTCCGTCATCAAAGGTGCCTCAGCCCTTCAGTATGGCGGTGATGCCATAGGCGGTGTCATTGTAGCGGAGCAAGCCCGAATTCCCCTGCGCGACAGTATTTATGGAAAAACCATACTCAGTGGTGTGTCCAACGGAAGGGGCGGAAATATCGTGTCCGAGTTGACGAAGTCTTACGCGAACGGATGGTTCATCAAAGGGCAGGGTTCCTATAAACGTTTGGGAGACCACGAAGCGCCCGACTATGTGCTGTCCAATACGGGTGTCCAAGAAATTGCAGCTTCCCTCCAATTGGGGAAACATCTGTTTTCTTGGGGATGGGATGCCCGGTATTCCTATTTTAATACGGAAATTGCCATTTTAAGGGCCTCGCATATTGGAAACGTGGACGATTTGATACGAAGTATCAATAGTGGGGAACCTACCATCATAAGACCTTTTACCTATGACCTTCAAAACCCTCGACAAAAAGTGACCCATCATTTGGGAAAGCTTAAGTTTTACAAACGCTTTGAGGGTCTTGGAAAGTTGAACGTACAGTACGATTTTCAAAGTAACCGAAGGTTTGAGTATGACATCCGAAGAGGTGAAAGGGACAATATTCCATCCATTGATTTGGAACTGACCACACATACGCTGTCCACGGATTTCAAATGGGATACTAAGGACGACATCAACATTCTTGTAGGTCTTATGGGCAGGTATCAAGATAATTTTGCGAATCCAGATACCGGAGTGCGCCGATTGATTCCCGATTATGAAAAAGTTGACTTTGGCAGCTTTTTGATAGGTGAATATCGCGTTACCAACCAATTATTGTTGGATGCTGGAATCCGTTACGATTACAACAAGATAGATGCTCAAAAGTTTTATCGCACCTCCCGTTGGGAAGAACGTGGATACGATGAGGAATTTCAAGACTTGGTCGTTGAGGATTTAGGCACTCAGTTATTGGTGAATCCAGTTTTGGATTACCATAATTTTTCAACGACGGTTGGCGGAAAATACCTGACCACAAATGGCCTGCAGTTAAAATTGAACTATGCCTTGGCACAGCGGGCACCCAATCCATCCGAACTTTTTAGTGATGGGTTGCACCACTCCGCTGCCAGGATAGAGCTAGGGGATTTGCGTATCGAAAACGAAACGTCGCACAAGATTACCACTACCTTGGAAAAGGATTTTTCAACTTGGGGTATTCTATTGGAGCCTTATGCCAACTGGGTTCAAAACTTTATTGTTTTAGAACCGACAGGGGTTGAATTTACGGTTCGTGGCTCATTTCCAGTTTGGGAATACCGCCAAACCAGTGCTCGACTTTTGGGTGTTGACTTTTCGGCGTATTCCAATTGGACCGACCATTGGATCACGGAACATAAGTTCTCCTTGGTGAAGGGACAGGATACGGATACCGAAACCGCTTTGATCAATATTCCTGCAGCCAATTGGAGAAATTCAATCACCTTTTCCATGCCTGAATGGAATGGTTTTGAAGCCTCGCTGGAAAGTCAATATGTATTTCGTCAAAACGAGACACCGGACAACATAACGGTGTTTTCTCCCCAACAACAAGAAGATGTGGTTTTGGAAATCAATACGGCTCCAGAGGCTTATCACCTATTGGGATTCCGATCAAAAATGGAATTTCCGTTTTCCAATAAAACCAAGTTGACCACCACTTTGGCCATAAGCAATCTTTTAAACACAAATTATAGGGACTACCTAAACCGTCAGCGATTCTTCGCCGACGATTTGGGTCGAAACTTTACATTACAACTAAAGCTCAATTATTAATTTAATTAAACTTAAAATGAAAACAATCAAATCACTTTTATTATTCGCTTTTATCGGACTAACATTTGTAGCCTGCTCTGATGACGATAATGCACCGGAGCAAATCAACGAAGAAGAGACCATAACTACCATGACGGTTTCTTTGGTTGCTCCGGGCGGTGGAACTACAATCACCCTTCAATCTCAAGATTTGGACGGTGACGGACCCAATGCCCCTGTGGTCACTGTTTCAGGAAACTTGGCTGCCAACACCTCTTACAGTGGGTCAGTAGTATTTTTGGACGAGACCGATTCTCCGGCCGAAGACATTACGGAAGAAGTAGAGGAAGAGGATGATGAACACCAAGTGTTTTATATCCCTACCGGAAATATCACGGATATCACTTATGATGATGTGGACGGCGACGGAAATCCTTTGGGATTGGCGTTTACTTTGGAAACCGGCGATGCTGGAAATGCAACCTTGGCCGTAACCTTAGTGCATGAGCCCAAAAAACCCAACGATGGAACATTGGCCGATGCTGGAGGCGAAACAGATTTTACTGAAACGTTCCAAATTACAATCGAGTAATAACCGAAAAATAATTGGTTTAAAAATGGAGTGCCAAATTACGTTTTGGCACTCTTTTTTTTGCTCAATAGATAGGTGTATATCCAAGTCAGCGTAAACGTGGGGATAATATCCATACCGGGAACCAGCTCTTCGGCGAAAGTAATCAAACCGGCAGCCTGCCCTACCCGGCCCTTGTACAATCGGGTCATAAGCCACCCGGCAACAGGTGCCCAAATGACATCGGAAAACTCGCCTATCCCAGGGATTACAAAAGATAGCATACCAATGGCATCGAACAGCAACCCTAAAAACAAGTTGCGGTACTTATGATTTTTTTCTTCTGACATACGGGAAAAATAGCAATTCCCGCTTAATTGGAAAAGTAGTTTAGGACAAATCGGAGCTTACCAGCTTCAAAAATTCGTTACGGGTCTCAATTTTTTCGAATTGGCCACGGAATCCGGATGTTGTGGTAACCGAATTTTGTTTTTGCACACCGCGCATCATCATGCACATATGCGAAGCCTCAATGACCACTGCCACACCTTTAGGTTTTAGGGTAGTGTTGATACATTCCAGGATATCGTGTGTTAAACGTTCCTGCACTTGAAGCCTTCGGGCGAACACATCCACAATGCGGGGAATTTTACTCAAGCCTACAATATGACCGTTGGGAATATAAGCTATATGGGCCTTGCCGAAAAAGGGAAGCATATGATGCTCGCAGAGGGAATACAATTCAATATCCTTAATAATCACCATGTCGTCATAATCCTCTGCAAACATGGCGCCTTTGAGAATTTCTTGTGGGTCTTGTTTGTAACCTTGGGTCAAAAAAAGCATAGCTTTTGCGGCACGCTCAGGGGTTTTTAGCAGTCCTTCCCGGGTGACATCCTCTCCAATGTCTTCAACAATTTTGGTAAAATGTTCCTTCACCTCGTTGGTGATTTCAATATTGTATTCCTCGAGGTTCCTATACGGTGCCATGCTTTAGCTTTTTTGAAAAATGGTTGTTCAGTTTTTTGATCTTTGGATCAATTATAAATTGGCAATAAGGTTGCTGCCGATTTTCGTTGTAATAATTATGATGCTCTTCCTCGGCCAAATAAAAAGGTTTTGCTTCGGATATGGCCGTCACAATGGGTGAAGAAAATATATTTTCCTTTTCCAGTAATTGGATAAAATCTTCTGCCAATTGTTTTTGTTCCGGGGATGTGTAAAAAATTTCACTACGATATTGGGTGCCCACATCATTGCCCTGCCTGTTCAACGTAGTTGGGTCGTGCGTAGCAAAAAAAACTTCCAAAAGTTCAGGATAAGATATTTTTTCCGGGTTGAAGGTGATTTTTACCCCTTCGGCATGACCAGTCCGACCCGTGCAGATTTCCCTGTAGGCCGGGTTCTTGATAGTCCCTCCAGTGTAGCCTGAAACTACTTCCTCGACTCCATTCAATCGTTGAAAAACAGCTTCTGTGCACCAAAAACATCCACCTGCAAAAATTGCGGTCTCCAATTCGTTATTATTTTGTTTATTCATTTTGATTCAAAGTTAAACAATATTTGTCGTGGAAAACACATTCTAACAAATATTTATGGAATGATTGGTCGAAATAATACCTAAACCCTTTACTTAAAATGGTTTATAAATAAGATGAAGGTTTTATAAAAGGTCGTTCTGGGAACTATTTCTTAAGAAATCCTATTGCTCCATTCAAAAAACCTTCCAAGTGATACATCCATATGCTGAAAATACCGTCTTTGTGATACGACAGTAATCCTTATCTTCGACCATCCAAGATGTACATATGATAAAGGCCACAAATATTCAAAAAAGTTACGGAGATCTCAAGGTATTGCAAGGGGTAAATCTGGACATACAAAAAGGAGAGGTAGTTTCGATAGTCGGAGCCTCCGGCGCAGGGAAAACCACGTTGTTGCAAATTTTGGGCACCTTGGACACACCGACGAATAAGGGAGAAAGTACGTTATTGATCAACGATACCGACGTGAACCAGCTCAATGATAAGGCTTTGGCGCAATTTCGGAATGAGCACATTGGTTTTATTTTTCAATTTCACCAGTTATTGCCCGAATTTACTGCACTAGAAAATGTCTGCATTCCAGCCTTTATCAAAAAAACACCAAAAGCAGAAGCGGAACAGCGCGCGAAGGAATTACTGGATTTTTTAGGATTGAAAGATCGTTATCACCATAAGCCCAATGCCCTATCGGGTGGCGAGCAACAGCGCGTGGCCGTAGCCCGTTCCTTGATGAACAATCCCTCTGTGGTCTTGGCAGATGAGCCTAGCGGAAACCTGGATTCGGAAAGTGCGGACAATCTCCACCAGCTATTTTTTAAACTGCGTGATGAGTTTGGGCAAACCTTTGTACTGGTCACCCATAATATGGAATTAGCCGATATGGCCGACCGAAAGCTCACCATGGTGGATGGTTTGATTGTTTCCAAGGATTGATATGACCAAAGCGGAGCTCAAGGAATTTTTGGATGCCAAAGTGGAGGAATATAACCATCCTCGATTTTTGGAGGACGACCCTTTACAGGTTCCCCACAGGTTTACCCAAAAAGAAGATATAGAGATCAGTGCTTTTTTAACGGCGACGATTGCTTGGGGCAACCGCAAAAGCATCATCAATAATGCTACAAGATTGATGGAATTGATGGGCCATACGCCCCACGGTTTTATCATGAACCATTCCGAAAATGATTTGGAGCACCTCTCCCCTTTTGTCCATCGTACGTTCAATAGCGTTGACCTTGGTTACTTTGTAACCAGTTTGCGCAATATCTATTCAAATCATGGTGGATTGGAAACCGTTTTTACCCGCCACCAGACCAAAAATTCCATGCAACCGGCCATTTCAAAATTCAAGGAGGTGTTTTTTGAACTGCCCCATGAACAACGAACCCAAAAACATGTCTCCGACCCAAATAAAGGCTCTGCCGCCAAACGTATCAATATGTTTTTGCGATGGATGGTGCGGGACAACAGCACTGGTGTAGATTTTGGGTTATGGGAGGATATTGAGCCAGCTAAACTCTCCTGTCCTTTGGATGTGCATTCGGGCAATGTAGCACGTAAACTAAAACTGCTCAAACGCAAACAGAACGATGCCAAAGCCTTGTTGGAACTGGACAAAAACCTCAGAAAGCTTGATGCCAATGACCCTGTAAAGTATGATTTTGCGTTATTCGGGTTGGGGGTTTTTGAGAAATTCTAATCCTAAGCATCAAGATACTTAAGGGCTGATGCCTTAAAACTAAAAAAGCCTGCCGACTCCCCAGCAGGCTTCTATATCTCATGTATTATTTGGTGAAAGGGTATGTGGTACCCAAAATCGTAATGGTGGAGTTCGTGTAGTTCAGTTCGATATCTTTGATATCGCCCAATTCAACGCTCAAAATCCCAGATTTTACGCCACGTGGCACTAGAACAAAGTGCAAGGGTTCAATAGTGCTCAACGAATAATCCAATCCGGACGAGCTGATTCCCGTTTGCAGTCCATCCAGCAAATATTCATCATCCCAAATGTTCAAGGGCGTTTCACTGCCCGAAATCCAGGTTCGCTTTGAATCTTCTTCATATTGAATGACATCCCCCGTTTTAGTGGTAATCTTTCCATCGGCAATTTCCACACTGTATTCCAAGTATCCATCTGCATTTGCGCCCAAATTTTCAACCACATGGGTACCTTCAACCTTGTAATCGTTATGGTAATAGGAATCAAAAGTAGCTGTGTGTTTACTTCCTGGCGCTCCATACCAATTTGTGGAAACGATGGTCACCACTCCTTTGCGAAGAACACCGTCTTGGCCTAAGGTACCATCCTTGAAATCGACGGTAATTGTTTTGGGGAAATTCACAAAATCGGCAGGGGAAACGGTTATCTCCACTTGTGATGTCGTATTTGGCGTTGTTTTCGCTGCTGAACTTCCAGCACTGTTCTCGGCATCCAAAATGGCATCTCCATTACTATTGCCCACATCCTGGAATATCTTGTTCACCAGCACATACTCCGTAAGGGTGTTAACAGCTGCGTCCGGTGTATTGTCCGGTGTGGTATCTTCCTTGTCACATCCCATGACAAGAAGAACCAACGTAGGTATGATAAGTTTTTTCATAATGTGTAAGATTTGTGATTACAAAAAAACAAAATTCAACCGATCACTATGTTAAAATTCCTTTCTTTTTTTGTTTTAAGTACTGGTTTTTAGCGAATTAAACCTAATTCTTCAATGATAAAAGAGCGTATCCCATGAAAATATCAATTTGACTCAAACCCAAAACCAGGCTCAAAATCCAAGGCAATTGTTGCTCCGTCATCGGCAATGGACCGGTAAATGGCCTCCACGATCATCATATCGCGTTTTCCCATTTCACCGGGGGCTTTGTTGGGCTCACCAAACAACACATGGCGTGCAAAATCGTCCATTTGCAACTTTTGTTGACTCTCATGCGGAAATTTAATAACATCTCCCCTCGAAGTTTCACCACTCAGTGGACCGTAGTTATTGGCCGGCTGTAGTCGAAACCATCCTGAAGAACCTGAAACATACAGGGCGTTTGCATTAAAATTATGGGATGTGGAAATATTGCCCACAGCTCCGCTCGGGAACTTGAACTGTGCCGTTATGGTTTCGTCGGTATCCTTAAAATAATCGGGACGGGTACTAAATTCCTGTGCCGCTACCGATATGGGATTCTCTCCCGTACCATAAATAGTACTCTGAATGGCATAAACACCCATATTCACCAACGCACCCCCACCGGAAAGTGAACGGTCCAAGCGCCACTGGTCTGGATTGCCAGTTGAGCGGTAGGCAGCATCGGCCGACACAAACAACACATCGCCAAAGGTCTTTTCACGAACAAATTCCTTAACCTGTTGGGTATACGGTTCGGAATGCAGGCGATAGCCCATACCTAGTTTTACGCCCGCGTCCTTGCAGGCATCAATGATTGCATCACATTCGGCAACGCTAATTCCCATAGGCTTTTCGCAAATTACGTGCTTACCGGCCTGGGCCGCCCGAATACTGAATTCAGCATGCATACTGTTGGGGAGCACTACGTACACTACATCAATATCCTCGTTGTTGGCGATATCATCAAAATTCTGATAATTGTAGATATTCCTTTTCGGGATTCCATACTTTTCGGCCCAGATTTTTTCTTTGGCCGGAGTTCCCGTTACAATTCCTGCCAAATAGCAATGTTGTGTATCTTGTAAGGCAGGTGCCAGTTGATAGGTGCTATAACTTCCCAATCCAACCAGCGCAATGCCCAATTTCTCCTTTTCCTGATTGACGCCCATGGCGCAGGCAAATGGAGCGGTTGATAGCAAAGCGGCTCCGCCGATTCCTTTTGCGGTGAGGCTGTTAAAGTTTCTTCGTGTTATGTTTTTCATGTTCAACCGATTTAAGAAGGTTCTTAAATGTACACATTGAAAAGCACTTTGCATCCAGAATTAGGCCTTGTGTTGGGCAAATCACAAATTTGAAGTACAATTCGACTATTTTTCGTTCAGAAACCGTGCATCTGTTAGAGACTGCATGAATGCTACCAACCCCTTTTGTTCCTTGTCGGTCAAGTGCAACGAATCTGGTGGCAATGTTTGATAAGGTACCTCCAGTCCCATTCCCTGACCGCCCCCAACATTATAAAATTGGACTACTTCTTCCAAGCTCTCGTATACGCCATTGTGCATGTAGGGACCTGTCAATGCCACGTTTCTCACCGTCGAAGTTTTAAAAAAGTTCCTTTTTTCCTCTACTTCATAAGGATGGAATTGTCCCGGGTCGTCATCCAAAATGGGGTGGTCAAAATCAGCGTTTTTTGGTACGCCCAAATTCTCGAACTCGGTTTCCATATATTTTGGGGGTACCGTACCATTAAAGGCTGGCGGAAAATGACAAGTGGCACAGGCTGCTTTTCCCATAAAGAGATTGAATCCCAATTTCTCTTCGGAAGTGAGGGTATTTTCCGATCCTTGCATGTTCTTGTCAAATCTGGAATCGAAAGGGGCCAAACTTCGGATGTAGGTGGCGATGGCGTGCCTCACATTTTGGTTGGTTACCTCACCATCATACAACTCGTCAAAAGATGAAGCGTACACATCGTCCTCCTTGATTCTTTGCTCCACTGTATTCAAATCTAAATGGAATTCATTTTCATTGTTGACCACGTTCACGATCTGATCTTCCAATCCATCTGCCCTTCCATCATAAAAAAGGCTGCGCTGATACACCGCGTAGGTAAGGGTGGGCGTATTGCGTTGGAGTTCGATGCCGTCTATCCCCAAGCCCTTTTTGTGTCCATCTGTAAATGCTTTGCTTTCCAAATGACAGGTAGCGCAGCTCATGGCTCCCGTACTGGAAAGGGAGGGGTCGTTAAAGAGTTTTTTTCCAAGGGCAATTCGCTCATCGGTAATGGCCGGCGAACCTTGGATGGCAAATTGGTCCATATTAAAAAAGTCCCTGCTGAAAAGGTTGTTGGCCGTGGGGTTTAGCGAACGGGAAGTATTTAACGCTATTCCCCAATCGGTTGCGGTTTGGTTGACAAGTTCCAATTGTTTGTTGGTATGATTTTTAATGAAGCCATACCTGTCAAAATCATCAAAAGTGCTCGCTTTTAAACTATTAATGGTTGCTTCAATTTCCATGTTCCATTGATGGTACAAATCTGGACTCTTAAATGCTTCCTGATAAATGGAAATCACCTTTGCAATGGTTTCGTAGTTATAGATGGCTTCGTTCAGGGAGTTTGACAATATGGGGGAATCAAATCCCGTAATGCCTTTGGTTGCAACGTTGACAATGGCATCCCGTATCATTTTTAGGTGATGTCTGTCTCGTTGGGTATAAATGATGTGGTTTCTGCGGATATAGGGAATACGCACCTGAAGATAATCGAGCACCAATTGTAGCTCTTGCATGGGCACCTCCTCTTCGGCAAACAACAATTCTTCCAATACCTGAAAACTCCTTGGGCTCAATTTTTTTATATCCGTATAATCATCTATCTCAATTTTGAGGAGGTTTGGGGCGTTCATGGAGAGGTAGTTCTGATAATCATAGGCAATCATCATAGGCTCCGCCTTTTTGTACCATTCCCTGCTCTTTAAAAAACATGCCCTATTGTGCGCCAAGGAAGCCGAAGTATCCAATTTTTGCATGTAGTATGCGGCACTGTCCAGTGTTACAAAATAGTGGTTCCTGATTTCTTCGTTGAACATGGATTCAGCATTGGCACTGGTCTGTTTTTTGGGTGGGTTTTGCTGTTTGCAAGAGACGAAACTCAAAAAAAGAAAACATATACCCGTGAAAAAAAAGGTGGGGAATCTCATTATCCAATAGTTTTAAAAATGAAGAAAAAGGCTCCCTTTTGACAGGGAACCCTTTAAAAATTTCTATTACGGTCGTCTTACCTAGGCAATCCAGTAATTTTGAACAAGAAGGAACCTTCCAAAGAAGCTGCTCCTTCATCAATGGCCGTCGGGTCCACGAACTTGGCACCATCGGCGCGGAAAGTGGCCGGATTGCTGCTGTCATATGACCATCCGTGTACCTGTGCACCACAAATAAAGGTGGGTTCGGCAGCCCCAATGATGTCGGTAACATCGATCATACCAGTAATTTCCCAGTAGTCATCTATGTTACCAATGCCCAATTGGGCAGCGGCAGCTTGGTTACACTCCATCACTTCTGTGAAATTTCCGCTCATGATATCATATTGCCATAATTTGGCATACCCCTGAATATCGGAGTTCAAAGAAGCATAGCCATTCGGGTCTTCTTGCACGTAAACGTAATTTTCGGTAACTACAATGTTGTCGGGAGAGTGTATCCCATCTCCTTTTCCACCCTCCAAGTCACCATCTATCACTACGGTAAGTTTGGCATCTCCAGTTGGGTTGTCGGGATTGAGTTCCAATTTGTACACCCTTCCAAATGATGTTCCTCTGCTGGCCAAATCTGGGTTGTTGGAACGGATTCGCCCTGTTGCGTTAAAGAAAACCGTTCTGTTGTTTTCTGCTGAGCCTCTTCTCCAATCGATATCCTCTATACGCTGAAATCCGATGGCAACGGAATCAATTGCCTCTTGGTTCAGCTCTTCCAAGGTTCTTTCGGTCATTTCTACCCATTCCACATCATACTCGATGTCTTGGGCCATACCCATTTCAAATTTTTGCCCACCTTCACCTATGCCAGTCTCTGCAGTGTTCTTTCCTCTAAGCACATACAGCTTTCCGCTGTTAAGGTCGCCCAAACCACCAACATACATTCCGAAGTGTGCGGATGGGTATTCGTTTTGGCTATCATCATCGCCCATAAAAACAACAGTTTGACCGGGGTAAGCGTTTTTACCAATGGCAACGGCGTTTTCGGTTGACCATTCTCCCAAGGCTGGCAAACGCTCAGCTTCTACCCTATCATCGGGAGATCGGAACGGGTTGATTTTGTATACTCCTTTGGCATTTCCGCCCCATTCACCCCCAGAAAGGTAAAGCGGTCCAAATCCATGCTCTTCCATCGTAATCGAAGAACCGGAACATTGAGCGGTGAATGCAGTAGCTGTAGCATTCACGATGTAATCTCCTTCCATTGGGCGTAGGTCGGAATTGACCCTAATCCTAGCAATGGAATAATCGGCCTCCAAATTATTGACCAAGGCGAAGGTACCATCTTCATAAGGATAAAGGGCGGCACCATCGGTGTAGGCTCCAAAAACAAATGTGGAATCAGATGGCAGAATATCGGCCGAAGTCATGATCATCTCCAACTGGGCGGTACCTGCAAAAGCACCTTTAAATTCAAATACGTTATTGGGAACCACGGAGCTGGTCAAAGGTGTAAGGTCTTCAAGGGTTAAGTCCTCTCCGTCCTCTCCATCCACCCCATCTTGGCCGTCAATGCCATCGGTGCCATCAATACCGTCTCTTCCATCCTCACCTTCACAACTGGTGAGTCCAAAAGAAACCAAGGACATAATAACTAGTCCTAAAAATAATCTGTTCATTTTCATAAGTGTTCAGTTTTAATGTTATTAATGTTGTTGGGGTAAAACTAAACACCCTTGTTTAGGATAGGATTATCTGAAAATATACATTGTTTTAAGTTACTTTTAACATAAGGTTACTATGTAAACTTAAGTGGAATTCAATGTTTCAGCTTGATGAATTTAACGTTAACCGTTTTTTTGGTTTTACAAGGATGGTCTTATAACCCAAATTCCCTATTTTTATAAACAAGACTAATTCAACCAATTCATATGAAAAAATGCTTACTATTAGGCCTTGTGCTTTGCACATCAATGGCCTTTGCGCAAGAACGAAAAATTCCTGTCGACACTACGATTACCACACAACATTCCGTAACCATTAATGGTGCGCGAATCAATTACACAGCCACCACGGGTACCCAACCTGTTTGGGACGAAATGGGAAAACCCATCGCTGCATTGCATTACACGTATTATACGAAAAACGATGTCCGGGATAGGGCGTCACGTCCTTTGTTGATTTCCTTTAATGGTGGTCCCGGTTCCGGCTCGGTTTGGATGCACTTGGCCTACACCGGTCCACGTATCCTTAAAATTGATGATGAAGGTTATCCCGTGCAGCCCTACGGAGTTAAAGAGAACCCTTATTCCGTTTTGGATGTTACCGATATTGTTTACGTAAATCCGGCAAATACAGGATATTCACGAACCATTCCCGAAACAGGGAAAGAGGTGGACCGCGAAAAATTCTTCGGAATCAATGCGGACACCAAATACTTGGCCGAATGGCTTAATACCTTCGTTACACGAAATAACAGATGGCGTTCCCCTAAATATATCGTGGGCGAAAGCTATGGAGGTACACGTGTCATGGGACTTTCGTTGGCACTGCAGAACCAACAGTGGATGTACTTAAATGGTGTGATCATGGTGTCTCCTGCAGATTACAAAGTGTTCCGTGACAATGACCCTGTTTCCAGTGCCTTGAACCTGCCTTATTTTGCAGCTGCAGCATGGCATCACAAGGCACTGCCATCCGATTTACAAAGCAAAGACCTGCTCGAAGTACTGCCAGAGGTAGAAGAATTTACCATCAACGAATTGTTGCCTGCCATCGCCAAAGGTGGCTTTATTCCAGATTCGGAACGTAAGGCCATCGCCGATAAAATGGCCAGATATTCTGGATTAAGTTCAAAAGATATCATTGATCACAACTTGGATGTGCCCACACAATTTTTCTGGAAGGCTTTGATGCGGGATAAAGGTGGTTACACCGTGGGACGTCTGGATAGCCGCTATTTGGGTATCGACAAAATACTGGCGGGGACAAGTCCGGATTACTCGCCAGAGTTGACGTCTTGGTTGCATAGCTTCACTCCTGCCATCAACTATTATTTACAGGAAGAGTTGGGATTCAAAACGGATATCAAATACAATATGTTCGGTCCTGTTCGGCCTTGGGATGATAGCAATGACAATGTTCGGGACAATTTGCGCCAAGCAATGGCCCAGAACCCTTATTTGAACGTTTTAGTGCAGTCTGGGTATTATGATGGTGCCTGTACCTACTTTGCCGCCAAATACACCATGTCCCAGGTAGACCCAAGCGGTAGAATGAAGGACCGCTTTGAGTTTAAAGGGTATCGCTCCGGACATATGATGTATTTGAGAAAAGAGGATTTAAAAACGGCCAATGAAGATATTAGGGCGTTTATTTTGCGTACCCAAGCCAACGGAAAGAGCGCGAAATATTAATTCAAAACATAATAAAGTATTTAAAAGCGGTGTGATATTTTAAGTCACACCGCTTTTTTATTGAAAAATAATCAACAAACTTGATTTTATTGTAACAATTTCCCATAAAAGACTACTTATAAGGTAAATATTCTAATTATGGGCGGAGAAGGAAGTATGATGCATGCGATTAAAAGCCTAAAGGCTAACAGAAACATGCTAAAAAAAAGAAAGTTAAAATCTAAAAGTGATGTTTATGGCACCAAAAGCGTCACAGAGTTACATTTTAAAAAGGCTAGTCGACGTGATATAGTACGAATTCGTAAAAAGATGTTCATTCAAAGGGAAAAGGAAAAAAGAGCTATGTTTTACGCCGTACTGGCTACAGTCGTGCTATTTTTCATTTTATTTATGCTTTTGATACGATGATTATTCTCTATTTTTAACAAAACCCAACACCTGTGAAAAAACATACGCTATTCTGTATCATGTTATCATTCTTAGGACTGTCGAGCGCTTCAAAAATCAATGCCCAAGATTGGCCCAATTTGGAAAAGTATCAAACCGCAAATACCGAACTTGCCGCTCCTACGGATGGGGAAAACCGTGTGGTTTTTATGGGCAATTCCATTACCGAAATGTGGAAGGATACCAACCCTGATTTTTTTGAAGAAAATCCGTATGTGAATCGTGGCATTGGTGGTCAAACTACTCCACAGATGTTGCTGCGTTTCCGTCAGGATGTTATTGATCTACACCCGAAAGCAGTAGTAATTTTGGCAGGCACCAACGATATTGCGGGCAATACTGGGCCGATGACCTTGGAGCAAATCCACGACAATATCCTATCCATGGTAGAATTGGCAAAAGCCAACGGTATCAAGCCCATTGTTTGTTCCGTACTTCCTGCTTTTGACTATCCATGGAGGCCGGGTTTACAGCCCAACATCAAAATACCCAAGCTCAACAGCATGCTCAAAGCCATGGCAGGATCTCAAGGAGTTATGTATTTGGATTATTTTTCGAAAATGGCGGACGACAGAAATGGACTGCCTTCAGCATTGACTACGGATGAAGTCCATGTGACCAAGGAAGGTTACTCGATTATGGAGCGTATGGTGAAAAATGCCATTGAACAAACCCTAGGTCAACCTTAATAGACTTTCCTTTATGGCACTACGAAATGGAATTTAGTTAGCTTTGAACATGCAAAATGGCAAAGTCAGCATCATAATTCCCTTTAAAAACACGTCAAATTTTCTTCCTGAATGTTTGGATTCCATCCGTAACCAAACTTATAGGGATTTAGAAGTGCTGGCTGTCAACGACCATTCCACTGATGAAAGTTTTGATATCCTTAGCTCCTATGCACAACAGGATGAGCGAATCAAACTATATCAAAACAAGGGAAACGGTATCATTCCCGCGCTACAAACAGGCTATGCCCAGTGCCAAGGTGATTTTATAACCCGTATGGATTCTGATGACATCATGAAACCCCATCGTTTGGAAGTCATGGTAAATTCATTGCAAAAACACGGAGCTGGACACGTTGCTGTGGGGCAAGTCAACTATTTTTCGGATAGGGGCATCAGCAATGGATACGAACGTTATGAAACATGGCTGAACACGTTGACCGCTACGGGGACCAATTTTGATGAACTCTACAAGGAATGCGTGATTCCCTCCCCTTGTTGGATGACATATCGGGAGGACTTTGAGCAATGTCAGGGTTTTGAGCCCAACCGCTACCCCGAAGATTACGACCTTACGTTTCGTTTTTATGAACAGGGATTCGCCATCATTCCCTGTGACCAAGTGCTACATCTATGGCGCGATTACGATACGCGCACCTCGCGTACCCATGAACACTACGCCCAGAATTACTTTTTGGACATCAAACTGCACTACTTTTTAAAGCTCAATTATGAACCAAAACGACCTTTAGTAGTCTGGGGAGCGGGATTCAAAGGGAAAAAGATTGCCAAAAATCTTAAAAAAAGAAATTTGGAATTTGTTTGGTTATGCGATAACCCCAAGAAAATCAGTAAGAAAATCTATGGTAAGCGCTTGGTCCATTTTGAGGCCTTGCAGGGACTCAACAACCCGCAGAGCATCATCACGGTGGCAAACGAACAGGCCCAAAAAGAGATTCGAAGCTATTTTTCTGACTTGCAACAATCCCCGATGCTGGATTATTTCTTTTTTTGTTGATTCAACCCTTCTTCAAAATAGATTTCTCGACTGCCTGCCTGCCGCAGGTCGTCAATAAAAATAACAATAGATAATATTCGTGAACTTCGTGTTAGAAAGAGAATCTTTGCTGCGCTCAAAATGACCGTTAATTTTTAATTGTTAATCGGTCATTGATCAGGGAAGTTTGAATTTGGAATGTTTTAATGCCTATCTTTGACCAAGCAATGATGGGAATGCAGTTTAAACATCCAGAAATTCTTTGGGCACTTTTTCTTCTAATCATACCCATTTTAATCCATTTATTCCAATTACGTCGCTTTACCAAAACACCTTTTACCAATGTAGCCATGCTGCAAAAGGTGGTTTCGGAATCAAGAAAGAGCAATACCCTTAAAAAATGGTTGCTGCTGTTCACCCGTCTATTGTTGTTGGCGGCTATCATTTTGGCGTTTGCACAACCATTCTCTTCTTCGAATACCGCACTTCAGGAAAAGGAAACCGTGGTGTACTTGGATGATTCCTTTAGTATGCAGGCCAAGAACAACGGTATCTCCCTTTTGGAAAAAGCAGTTCAGGATATTGTAAAAAATATAGACGGGGAGCGTACGTTCAGCCTTTTCACCAACGAAAGAACTTTTGCCAATGTGAAACTGTCGGATGTGCAAAATTCCTTGTTGTCCCTTCCCTACTCCTACAAACAACTGAACTTGGAAGAGATTGGCCTAAAGGCCAACAGTCTATTTTCATCCAATAACGGGACCGTTAAAAACCTGATAGTAATTTCCGATTTTCAAGAAAGAATTTCCGAAGGGAACATCCAATTGGATACAACCATCAGGACCCACTTTGTACCGATGGAGCCCAAGGAGGTGGGCAATATTTCCATTGATTCCGTTTTTGTGCAGGAGGGACTGAACGACCAAAATACGTTAAAGGTTTTCTTAAGTGGGGGTACAACGGATAATCCCTTGCCCATTTCACTTTTTAATGACAATGAATTGATTGCCAAAACTGCGGCAAAATTCAATTCGGATGGCTCTGCCGAAGTGGAATTCACCATTCCTGCCAACCAAAGGCTGAACGGACGGCTGAGCATTATGGACAATGCTTTGGGGTATGACAATCGTTTTTATTTCAACATCAACGATAAGAAAAAGGTAAAGGTTTTGGCCATTAGTGAATCGGATAGCGACTATTTGGACCGTTTGTTCCGTGATGAGGAGTTCGAGTTTCAAAAATATGGATTGGCCCAATTGGATTACAGTGTACTGGATGAACAAAATGTGGTAGTGCTGGATAACTTGACTTCCATTCCCAATAGTCTTCAAAATGTTTTGCGCACCTTTAAAAATGAAGGTGGTTCGTTGATCATTGTGCCGGCAAGCACTGCCGATGTCGCATCCTATAATTCGCTTCTGTCCGCTTGGTCAGGTACACAATTGACCCAGAAAGTGGTTTCGGAAACACGATTAACGCAGATTACCTTTGACCATCCGCTGTATCGAAATGTTTTTGAACAACGGGTCACCAATTTCCAATACCCTTTCGTTAAGGCCTATTACAATGTACAGACCAGTCTACCTATCGCCTTGGCTATGGACGGAGGAAATCCATTTTTGCTCGGTGATGATGGTTTTTATGTCTTTACTGTTCCGTTGGAATTGGAGAACTCCAACTTCATCAACTCACCGCTGATTGTACCGACCTTTTACAACATGGCCCAATCGAGTTTACAGCAATCCAGACCCTATCAAACCATTGGAGAGACTTCGGTAGTTGATGTCCCAGCAGAGATGGGCAACGACGAAATCTTGAAGGTTTCCAAGGAGGGGTATGAGTTTATTCCATTGCAGCAAAACTTTCCAAACCGGGTGCGGTTAACGTTTGACCAAAATCCGACCGAAGATGGGATTTATGGAATCATACAAAATCAACAACTACTACAAAATATAAGTTTCAACTATCCACGAACGGAGGGCCAGCTCAAATACTTGGACCTAGGCTCATTGGAAAATGTGAACACCATGGACTCCATCCCCGAGCTGTTCGAATACCTAAAAGCGGAAAACGACATTGCCGCTTATTGGAAATGGTTTGTTATTTTAGCGTTGCTTCTGGCGCTCATAGAGGTACTCATTCAAAAATTTGTTACATGAACATTCTGCTGAAGTCTGCAAAAATTGTATGCCCAGAGAATAGGGAACTTCACTCGAAAAAACGTGATATCCTTATCAAAAAAGGGATTATCGAAAAAATTGGCGCCTCAGTGGAAGCCCCTGCGAATGTAAAAACAGTGGAGAAAGCCAATCTTCATGTTTCTTTGGGATGGTTCGATAGCAGCGTCTGCTTCGGTGAGCCGGGCTACGAGGAGCGGGAGACAATTGCAAACGGACTTTTAACGGCAGGTAAAAGCGGATTTACCGATGTGGTGCTCAATCCCAATACCTATCCTGTGCCGGATACCAGTTCCGATGTGGTGTTCCTAAAGGAACGTGGCCTTGGAAAAGCCACTAAACTACATCCCATGGGCACACTCACCAAGAATGCGGACGGTATCGATTTGGCAGAGTTATACGATATGAAAAATGCGGGAGCCGTAGCCTTTTATGACTTCAAAAGGCAGATTTCCAATCCCAATTTACTCAAGATTGCCTTGTTGTACGCCCAAAACTTCGATGGTTTGGTCTATTCCTTTCCACAAGATGGGAACATTAAAGGAAAAGGAGTGGCCCACGAAGGAGAAGTTTCCACAAAACTAGGACTAAAGGGTATTCCTGCTTTGGCCGAAGAGTTACAGATTGCACGGGATTTGTTTATCCTGGAGTATGCTGGGGGCAAACTTCATATTCCCACCATATCCACAGCGGGTTCGGTAAAACTTATCGCAGAAGCCAAGAAAAAAGGATTGGACGTGAGCTGCAGTGTGGCCATCCATAACCTGTTCTTTTCCGATGAGACCTTGGTCGGATTCGATACCAATTTTAAAGTTTCACCGCCTTTACGAACAAAATCGGATAGCAAGGCATTGATCAAAGGTTTAAAAAATGGCACCATTGATTTTGTGACTTCCGATCATGTCCCCATGGATGTTGAACATAAGCGCGTGGAGTTTGACAATGCCAAAAATGGAAGTTTGGGGCTGGAATCGGCCTTCGGTGCCCTAAATACACTATTTAATTTGGATGAAACCGTAAAGTTGCTCACTAACGGCCGCTCCCGATATCAGATAGAAAGCCCAAAATTGGAAGAAGGTGCCAAAGCATGCCTTACCCTGTTCAATCCAGAAGGTGAATATGTGTTCGAGGCAAAAGATATCTGCTCTACTTCCAAAAATAGTATGTTTGTGGGCGCTTCCTTAATGGGAAAAGTATACGGAATCATCCATAACGATTTAACTACTTTGTAATGAGCGATTCAACCCCAGGAAAAACCACTGCAATTGTGGCCTATATCACCATTATTGGCTGTTTGATTGCCATTACCATGAACATTGAACCAAAAAATAGCTTCGCGCGTTTTCATATACGGCAAGCCTTTGGAATTCATATCCTGTTTCACGCCTTGGCCATTCTACTCACGTACTCGGGCATCGTTTATTTATCCTTTTTTGTCTATGCCTTTTATCTTTTGATTTGGATTTTTGGATTCTTACAGGTATTGAATGAAAAGACAAAACCGTTGCCATTTATCGGCCCATTCTTTCAAAAATGGTTTACCTTCATATCCTAAATCAATAGCATGTCCCCAAAATCACTATCGCTTACGCATTTGGTGCGTCCATCATCCAAGGTTTCCGGTAACATACCTGCCATTTTTATGTTTCATGGTTACGGCAGCAACGAAGAAGATCTATTTTCGTTTGCCTCCGAGTTACCGGGTAAGTTAATGGTGATTTCCGTAAAGGCGCCATACGACCTGGAACCTTTTGGACATGCGTGGTATGCCATTAATTTTGATGCGGAACAAGGAAAATGGAGCGATGATGATCAAGCCAAGGAATCGAGGGAAAAAATCGTTGCTTTTATTGATGAGGCCATCAAAGCGTATGACCTTGATGCGGAAAACATTACCCTTTTAGGCTTTAGTCAGGGAACCATTTTGAGCTATGCGGTGGCCTTATCCTACCCTGAAAAAGTGAAAAATGTTGTGGCTCTCAGTGGCTACATCAATGAACGGATTCTAGCGGATGATTATTCCCAGAAGGACCATAGCAAGCTCCAATGTTATGTTTCCCATGGACAAGTGGACCAAGTTATTCCTTTGGAATGGGCGGAAAAAGCCCCAGAATTCTTAAAAAAGCTAAACATCGACACCACCTACCATGAATTCCCGGTAGGACATGGCGTTTCACAACAAAACTTTTTTTCCTTTAAAAAGTGGTTGGAGGAACGCATTTAATGCCTTTCTCAGCTGAGTGCAGAACGTAATATTGACCCAATCTAATTAATACTCCTGTGGGGCGTAAAGTAAATGCTGGGACAAGGTGAAGTCCACACTTAGGTCGTCCTTCAACTCATATTTTATGATAAGATCGCCCCAGTACTTACCATCGGAGAAGTCGGCCAAAATCCACTTGTGGTTCAGCACTTTGATTTTGTTGATTTTAAAGTCACTTTCCATCCCTTCGTAGGGAATTAGAGGGTTGTCTCCTTTTTGCTCGTTGGTTTCCAGTAACTTATCCTGAATGTACAGTGATGGATTTTCCAAATTCAGATGGTCGTAGTACGCCAAGGCGTCATCATTGTTTTCCAAGGTAAAATATTGCATGTCCAGCACTTTGAGGTGCATGGTCTGCAGGGAATCTTCCAATGTTGTCACTTCATTTTTGAGCTGCTCAACATCGGAGCTCAGGGCCTTTTGCATATTATTTCCTGTGACGTATTGAAAAAGCGCCAACAGGGCAGCAAAAACAAATAGGTATAGAAAAATTCTACTCTTCATGGATTTAAATCTTAATTTGTAGATTATCGTAGGCCAAATGTATGTTTTCGGGCAGACTTTTTTCTACCTCGTCATGAAATCCCAATAAATGGCTAATATGCGTAAAATAGGTTTTGTCGGCGCCAACTTCCTTTGCGAAAGCAATGGCCTCATCCAGACTAAAATGGGAATGGTGCGGGTCTACACGCAGTGCGTTCACCACCAATACCTTGGCCCCTTTCATTTTTTTCACTTCCTCCTCTTCTACCCTTTTTACATCGGTCATATACACGAACTCACCAAAACGAAAGCCAAACACTTTCAAACGGTTGTGGTACGCTTCAATGGGAATCACATTTAGTCCACCCAAAGGGATGTTTTTATTCTTTTCAATCGGATAGACCTGCACTGCGGGTGCCCCAGGATATCTATCCTCATCGGCAAAAATATAATCAAACCGGCGTTTTAGGGAATCGATTACCCGTTGATGGGCATAAATGGGAATATCGCCCTGTCTAAAGAAAAAGGGGCGAATATCATCGATACCAGCGGTATGGTCTGCATGTTCGTGGGTAAACAGTATGCCGTCCAACTTATCAATGGGATTGGTGAGCATCTGCTGCCTAAAATCAGGTCCGCAATCGACCACAAAATTGTAATTATTCCACGAAACGAGCACGGAAACGCGCAAACGTTTGTCTTTTGGATTTGTACTTAGGCATACAGGATGTTTGCTTCCGATGATGGGAATTCCCTGTGAAGTTCCTGTACCCAAAAAAGTAACGGTCATCTTATCGTCCATTAAAACCAAAATTATAACTTATTTATTTAATAGATTGCACGAAGAGTGTAACTTTGCCGTACACATAAAATATAGGATATGCCTAGCGTACCAAGCAACGAAAATGCTTTTGAAAATATACCGTCCATAAAGGCAAAAACCCTACGCATCAACTTGAACAGGGACATTTATGGAACTTTTGCCGAGATTGGTGCGGGACAAGAAACGGCCAGGCACTTTTTTAGGGCCGGTGGAGCTTCGGGAACCATTGCAAAGGCGATGAGCGCCTATGACAAATCGTTCAGTGATGCCATTTATGGTGTGGAAGAAGATGGACGATATGTGACCCAATCGCGGTTAAAAAAGATGTTGGAATATGAGATGCAGTTGATAGAGGAACGCATCAGCCGTGAAAACAACCCCAACTATTTGTTCTTTAGTTACGCCAACACGGTGGCCACCATCGATTTTTCCAAACGTTACAAAGGACATGGGTGGGTTGGTCTTAGGTTTCAGTTGGACCCCGACCAAAAGGAATATGACGAAATCATACTGCATATCCGATTTAAACAAAACGAAGCCAGGTTACAGCAAGAGACTCTTGGTATTCTTGGGGTAAACTTGATTTATGGGGCCTTTTTTAAATTCCACAAGCCCAAAAAACTTCTAAAATATCTCTACGATCATATTGACCATGATACCTTGGAAATTGATATGATCAACTTTACAGGTCCCAACTTTGCTGATGTCGATAACCGTTTGATGAGCCTACAGCTTATCAAGAACGATATGACGGATGCCGTAATGTTCGGTCCTGATGGGAACAACCTGTTACCTGCGGCGGTGCTGTACAAGAAAAATATCTTGGCCCTTCGTGGTAGTTTCAGGCCAGTGACCAAGGTGAATATGGACATGTTCCAGAAATCCTACGATATTTTTGTTCGGGAACAGACGGTGGAAATGGAAAACGCCATTGTGGTCTTTGAGATTACCCTGTCCAACCTGAAAGCCTCTGGCGAAATTGACGAGCAGGACTTTATGGACCGTGCGGAGCTGCTCTGCTCCCTTGGTCATACGGTGTTGATATCCAAGTTCCAGGAGTACTATAAATTGGTAGAATACTTTAATAATTACACCAAAGCCAAGATTGGTTTGACGATGGGAGTGAACAACTTGGTTGATGTTTTTGACGAAAAATATTACCGACACTTGAGCGGTGGTATCTTGGAAGCCTTTGGTAAATTGTTCTTCAAGGATTTGAAGGTATACCTATACCCTATGAAGGATCCCGAAACTGGTCAAATTCTTACCAGCAACAACGTTAAGGTCCATCCCCGAATGAAGGAATTGTACAAATTCTTTAAGTACAATGGTAAAGTGATGGATATTATCGATTACGACCCGGAGGTCCTCCATATTTTTTCGAGGGATGTCCTCAAAAAAATCATCAACAAGGATGAAGGATGGGAAAAAGAACTTCCTGAAGGGATTGCCGAAATCATTAAGGAAAAGGACCTGTTTACCCGAAAGGTTCTGGAAGAGAAGGAATAAAGTAAAAAAGGCGCTGATGGTAGCGCCTTTTTTATTTTAAATTGTCAGGTCTAACCTAGTCAAAACCCATTAATCATCAATGTGTCTTAAGTTCTCGACTGTGCTCGAACTGACAGATAAACAGCTTTTTAGATAGTATTTTTAATTTGATACATTTTTAAAGCCTATGCCAAAATCTGTGCTGCGTGGTCTTTGGTCTTTACTTTCTCGATCACGTTTTCCACAACCCCATTACCATCCACAATAAAAGTGGTTCGGTGGATACCATCGTACTCCTTTCCCATAAACTTTTTTGGTCCCCAAACCCCAAAGGCATTGATCACCGTATGATCTTCATCCGCCAATAAAGGAAAGGGGAAATCGTACTTCTCTTTAAAATTCGATTGTTTTTTCTCCGAATCGGCACTCACGCCCAGTAATTCGTAACCCTGAGCTTGCAGTTCCTTGTAATTGTCGCGTAAATTACAGGCTTCTGCGGTACAGCCAGGAGTATTTGCCTTGGGATAGAAAAATACGACCAGCTTTTTTCCCTTGTAATCGCTTAGATTAATTGTGTTACCGTCTTGGTCTTTTGCAGAAAAATCAGGTACTTTATCTCCTACTTTTAACATATTCATTTGCGTTGCTATTAAGTTTGTTGTTTAATACTTTCGCTATCAAAGTTAAACAAATATGACCAAACAAGAAAAGGTTGATTTTGCCATAAAAACTTTGGACGAACTCTACCCTACCATTCCCATTCCACTGGACCATAAAGACCCCTATACCTTGTTGATTGCCGTTTTATTGTCCGCCCAAAGTACGGATGTAAGGGTAAATCAGATTACCCCACTCTTGTTTGCAAAGGCGGACAACCCATTTGATATGGTGAAACTCTCGGAGGAGGAAATTCGTGAAATCATCAAACCTGTAGGTTTATCCCCCATGAAATCGAAAGGGATTTATGGTCTTTCCAAAATATTGATCGAAAAATACAATGGTGAGGTCCCTCGTGATATTGCTTTATTGGAGGAACTGCCCGCGGTGGGACATAAAACAGCAAGTGTGGTGGTATCGCAAGCTTTTGGCATTCCTGCATTTCCCGTGGATACCCACATCCACAGGCTCATGTACCGATGGGGCTTTAGCAATGGCAAAAATGTGGTACAGACGGAGCGTGATGCCAAACGACTTTTCCCGGAAGAAATCTGGAATCGCTTGCACCTACAGATCATTTGGTATGGAAGGGAGTATTCGCCTGCTAGGGGCTGGGACTTGGAAAAGGACATTATTACCAAGACCATTGGCCGGAAATCGGTAATCAACGAATATCATAAAAACAAAAAGAGCCGCTAATTGCGGCTCTTTTCGTCAGTTTGATCCTTAAATTAATTCAATGTTACTTCAAACTGGTGCGTTTTGTAGTCAACTACATGAATCGATTTTGAAAAGCTAAGTAAGAAATCAACAGTTTTCTGACTCGCTTTTACCGTTTTTACGGATTTTTGTTCTTCAGAGTAAATGTTTTCCATATTCTAGCGTAAGTAATTGTTTCCATTATATAACGACGCTAGAATTGAATTATTGCAGGCTTCGACGTATTGCTCGATTAATTCGTTAAAACGATATTCTTTCTTTCTACGATTTTTCTCAAATTGATGAGCGCGTAACGCATTCTACCCAAGGCTGTATTGATGCTAACGTTGGTATTTTCGGATATCTCCTTAAAGCTCATATCCTTGTAAATACGCATGATGAGCACTTCTCGTTGATCGTCCGGAAGTTCATCGATCAACAAGGTCAGGTCGCTTTCGATTTGATCTTTGATGATCTGCTTCTCGGCATTCAACTTTTCATCGTGGATTACGGAAAAGATGTTGAAGTCATCGCTGCCCTCGAATTTGGGCATTCTCTTGTTCTTGCGGAAGTGGTCGATGACCAAGTTGTGCGCAATACGCATCACCCAGGGCAAAAATTTGCCTTCTTCGCTATATCGTCCTTTTTTCAAGGTTTTGATGACCTTGATAAAAGTGTCTTGGAAGATGTCCTCTGCAACATCCCTATCCAAAACTTTGCTGTAAATAAAGCTGGTGATTCGTTGGTTGTGCCTGTTGATCAGTATTTCAAGAGCCTTCTCGTCTCCGTCAATATAATTCTTTACTAAAATCGAGTCTTTAATCTGTAGCTGTTCCATACAAATTACTTTTTTTGGGTTAAAATCACAGCCCTTCCTTTACCAAGAAAGACTTTAGTTATTCAGTTTTTAATCTTTAAAAAAGTAATTATTCTGTATAGGCCTATCAGGATTTTAATTACACTTCAAATATAGATCAATAGATAGGCGATCTAAAAATCTATGTTGTGAGTTGACGATTTTTATATGTTAACTGGTGCAATATACGTATTAAGTGCAGTGTATCGTATCTTTGAAATCCTAATTTTAACAAATGGCAGTCAATATAAACGTCGATCCCAAACAAAATATTATCATAAAAGGTGCCAAACTGCACAACCTTAAAGATATTGATGTTGTTATTCCACGTAATAAATTAGTGGTAATCACTGGTTTATCCGGTTCGGGCAAGTCCAGCCTGGCTTTTGACACGCTTTATGCCGAAGGACAGCGCAGGTACGTGGAAAGCCTATCCTCCTACGCACGCCAATTTTTGGGGAAGTTGGACAAACCCAAGGTTGACTATATTAAAGGTATAGCCCCTGCCATTGCCATAGAACAAAAAGTAAATTCCACCAACCCAAGATCTACGGTTGGCACCACAACAGAGATTTATGATTATCTGAAACTGTTGTATGCCCGTATCGGGAAGACCATCTCCCCCATTTCTGGAAAAGAGGTGAAAAAGCATACGGTCACCGATGTCATCAATCACATTAAAGGATTGAACGAAAGGGACAAATTGCTGCTGTTGGCTCCCATAACCATTTCAGAAGATAGGGAAACCCTCAAGTCCCTTGAACTTTTTTCCAAACAAGGTTATGCCAGAATCAAATACCGGGGAGAGGTCATTCGAATTGACGAAGCACCCAAGGACATTGGCAGAACTTTTCATTTGGTCGTGGACCGTATCATTGTGAAAGATGATGAAGATTTCTACAACCGATTGGCCAATGCGGTGGATAACGCCTTTTTTGAAGGCAAGGGCGAATGTGCCATAGAGAATCTTCAAACGGGAGAAACCAAGACCTTTAGTAACCAGTTTGAGTTGGATGGGATGAAGTTTCTGGAACCAAACGTGCACCTGTTCAGTTTTAACAACCCCTACGGAGCCTGCCCCAAATGTGAAGGCTATGGAGATGTGATAGGGATTGACGAAGATTTGGTGATTCCCAATACCGCCTTATCTGTTTACGAAAATGCGGTTTTCCCATGGCGTGGGGAAAGTATGGGCTGGTACCGCGACCAATTGGTGAACGCAGCCTATAAATTTGATTTTCCTATCCACAAGCCTTGGTTTCAGCTAACGGAGGAACAAAAACAATTGGTTTGGGACGGGAACGACCATTTTATAGGAATCCATAAGTTTTTTGAGCAACTGGAGGAAAAGAGCTATAAAATCCAGAACCGGGTGATGCTATCGCGCTACCGTGGAAAAACAAGGTGTTCCGTTTGTAAAGGAAAACGGCTCCGAAAAGAAGCCGACTACGTGAAAGTGGGCGGAAAATCCATTTCGGAACTCATCGAACTGCCCATCAAACAATTAATGCCTTTTTTTGAAGAACTTCAGTTATCGGAACACGACACAGCCGTTGCCAGCAGATTGCTGAAGGAAATCACCACCCGTTTGGATTTCTTGGACAAGGTAGGACTGAGCTATCTGACCCTCAACCGAAAATCCAATACGCTATCCGGTGGAGAAAGTCAACGTATCAATTTGGCCACGTCGTTGGGAAGTAGTTTGGTCGGTTCCATGTATATTTTGGACGAACCCAGTATCGGTCTCCATCCCAAGGATACCGAAAATTTGATAGGTGTGCTAAAATCACTGCGTGATTTGGGGAATACCGTAATTGTGGTGGAGCACGATGAGGACATTATGCAAGCCGCCGATGAAATTATAGATATTGGTCCAGAAGCAGGTACATTGGGCGGAAAAGTAGTCGCTACGGGCAATTGGGAACGTATCCTTACCTCAGATTCTTTAACGGCGCAATATTTGAATGGACAGATGGAGATTCCTGTTCCAACAGAGCGCAGAACCTCAAAACATTACATTCAAATTAAAGGAGCACGGGAAAACAACCTCAAAAATATTGATGTGACCTTTCCTTTAAATATGTTGACGGTGGTCACTGGAGTATCAGGGAGCGGCAAAAGTACCTTGGTGAAAAAGATAGTTTATCCATCCATATTAAAAGAAATTGGAGGATATGGCGAAAAGGCGGGGCAATTTACGGCCATGGAAGGCAAGTACAGCCATATCAAACATGTAGAGTTTGTAGACCAAAACCCCATCGGGCGTTCATCGCGGTCCAATCCCGTGACCTATATTAAGGCATACGACGATATCCGTAGCCTCTTTGCTGCACAAAAGTTGAGCAAACTTAGGGGATATCAGGCCAAACATTTTTCGTTCAACGTAGATGGGGGGCGATGTGAAAAGTGCAAAGGAGAGGGAGAAATCACTGTAGAAATGCAATTTATGGCCGATGTACATTTAGAGTGTGATGCCTGCGGTGGCAAACGCTTCAAAAAGGACATTTTGGAAGTCCAGTTTGAAGGCAAAAATATAGATGACATCCTGAATTTGACCATCGATGAGGCCATTGCCCACTTTTCAAACCATCAACAGGATAAAATCGTTACCAAATTGAAGCCCTTGCAAGATGTAGGTTTGGGTTATGTAGCCTTGGGGCAGTCCTCCTCTACCCTTTCCGGTGGTGAGGCGCAGCGTATCAAACTGGCTTCTTTTTTGGTAAAGGGCCATACGAAGGAAAAAGCACTTTTCATCTTTGATGAACCCACCACGGGATTGCACTTTCACGATATCAAGAAACTGCTAAAATCCTTTGACGAACTTATAGCCAAGGGACATTCCATCATCGTTATCGAACACAATATGGAATTGGTTAAATGTGCCGATTACATTATCGATCTAGGGCCGGAAGGTGGTGCCATGGGTGGCCATTTGGTAGTTGAAGGCACACCAGAAGAAATTGTGGCCAACACGGATTCGTATACTGCCGCCTATCTAAAGGATAAGCTCTAATCTTAATGGGTTGGTATCCAATTGTGTTGTACGGATAACTTGTAATCCGAATTTTCTTATTTGCTTTTTAATGAAGCTGCTACAGATGTTATATAGCTTCACTTTTTGTATCTATATTCTTACAGATTAGATGCTGTAAAACGCATCCGTCAGATCGGAAGGGGCATTCGTTGATCCAAAAGGGGCATCCGTCAATTGGTGCCCTCAAAAAACCATGGTTTTCATTCTTTTGTGCCGGAAATTGAAATACTTACACCCTTAGTAATCGGACGGGTTGAAAGTTTGAAAATTTCCAACTGCTAAATCAAATCATTTTGTTCTGCATGCTCAAAAGTTCTACCCATGAAAAACCATGATTCAAAAAACCTACTTGTGTCAATAATCAAACGTAACACCATTGTTGCGGTAACCTTAGTGTTTGTGTTCGTTGCAAGCGGCATGACAGTGGCTAGCCGCCATAATGCCAACGAAGACCTTTACGTGCCTTCAATTCTACTTATTAAAACAGGTGTTGCTCGCGATGCCACCGGAGCTGATAATGGTTGCGCCATTATTGAGTACACTTTTACGGTAACCAATACCAGTACTAATGGGGAGATACTTACTGGAGTAGAGCTTACTGATCCTTCCTTGGGAGGACTTGTAGCAGGTCCAGCAGAAGGTGATGTCAATGTTATTGGCGAAATGGATCCTGGGGAAACCTGGATCTATCGGGCCAACTACATCATTCAACCAGCCGATATTGTGAATGGGTCTGTTACAAACCAGGCCAACGTGGTTGCTGATGTTCAGGGACAGCCAGGGGTAACGGTATCTGATCTTTCGGATAACGATGGTATAAATGATAGTGATGAAACGGTAACGGACCTTAGCTTCTGCCAAGGCAATATTGGACTTATAAAAACAGGTGTAGCGATTGAAGACATTGATGCTGGCCCTGGATGTAATTTTGTCCTCTACACATTTTTGGTGAGCAACGAAGGAGGCCAAGTTCTGGAAAATGTGGAACTGATCGATCCACTTATTGGGGTTGACCCTATCGCAGGCCCCATCGCCGGCGATACGAATGGGAACACCTTATTGGATACCGATGAAGTCTGGCAGTACTCCGTCTTATACGACATTACGCCAGCAGACATAAACAATGGCCAGGTGGTAAACCAAGCCGAAGTCACAGCCGATGTACAGGGTTTTGGTACATCTGTTTCCGATTTATCGGATAATGACAGCTATGCTGAAGATGAAGCAACCGTAATCGAACTAACTCAGTGTCAGGGCGACATTGCATTAATCAAAACGGGACTGGCCATTGAAGATATTGATGCAGGAGCAGGTTGTAACTACGTGCTCTATTCTTTTACGGTAACCAATGTAGGAGAGCAACCACTTCAAAATGTTGCCATAGCTGACCCTTTATTAAATGGGGACACACCTACCTATCTTTCAGGCGACGATAACGATAATGATTTGTTGGATATAGATGAAAGCTGGTCCTATTTTGCCATCTACGATATTACGGCATCCGATGTTTTAAATGGTCAAGTTGTTAACCAAGCCGAGGTAACAGCCCATGTGGAAGGCGAACCTCTAAACACCGTATCTGATTTATCTGATGATGATAGCATTTTGGAAGAGGATCCAACAATCATAAGTCTTGACGATTGTCAAGCAAATTTTGGTATTGCTTTAATCAAAACTGGTTTTGCGGTAAACGATGTTGATGCTGGCGCAGGGTGCAACTTTGTGCTGTACACTTTTTCAGTTACCAATATCAGTGGTGAAACCCTAGAAAATATTACCATTACAGATCCCTTATTAGAAGGTATTCCCATAGACTTGGTTGCTGGTGACGACAATGATAATAGCCAAATGGAATCTGATGAAGTCTGGCTATTTACCAGTGCATATCCAATCCAACCATCAGATATTGCCAACGGTTCGGTCATAAATCAAGCCGAAGTTAGTGCAACTGTATTGAATGAACCAGATATCATTCTTACTGACCTTTCTGATGACGATAGCTTGTTGGAAGATGACCCTACCGTAGTTGACTTGACCCAGTGCCAAGTACCAAACATAGGACTCATTAAAGAAGGTGTGGTTATTGACGTCAATGAAGATGGTTGTTTAGAAAGTATTTTATACACCTTTACAGTTACCAATACCGGAAACGCAGACCTTGACGAGATTACCTTGGAAGACCCCTTGTTCGGTGGTAATATTCCTGGGCCAGTAGATGGTTCGGATGTCAATAATGATGGTATCCTTTCTGTAAATGAATCTTGGACCTATGAAGCCTTGTACGCCATCACCCAACAGGATATTGACAACGCGGCAGTAGTAAATCAAGCTACCGTAATAGGGTATACTGCAGCAGATGCCATGGTGCAAGACCTTTCAGACGATGACAACCTCTTTGAGGACGAACCTACAAGAACCCCGGTTCCTGACGACGCTTGCACGGACGGTGCAGCGATTGGACTGATCAAGCAGGGTGCATTGGTAGATAATAATGGTGACGGTTGCATAGAAAGTATTCTCTACACCTTCACCGTAACCAATACAGGAGGAATAGATTTGGATGAGGTAAGCTTGGAAGATCCATTGTTCGGAGGTCCGATACCAGGACCATTGGCGGGAACAGATACGAATGATGATGGTATTCTTTCTGTTGGCGAAACCTGGACCTACGAAGCCTTACATGGCATCACACAAGAAGATATTGACAATGCGGCCGTAATTAATCAAGCTACTGTAATTGCAGAGCCGGTAGGCTTCGATAGCCAAGTTTTTGACCTGTCCGATGACGATACTCTTATAGAAAATGAGCCCACTAGGACACCTGTCCCCGATGATGCCTGTACCGACGGGACAGCAAGCATAGGATTGATCAAAGAAGGTGTTTTGATAGATGGAACTGGTGATGGTTGTATAGATAGTATTCTCTACACCTTCACTGTTACCAACAACGGAGCATTCGACCTTGACGAAGTAAACTTGGAAGATCCACTGTTCGGAGGTCCGATACCAGGACCAGTAGATGGTACGGATGTTAATAACGACAATATCCTTTCTGTTGGCGAAACATGGACCTACGAAGCCATATATGCCATTACACAAAATGACATTGATAATGGGGCTGTCGTCAATCAGGCCATCGTCACAGCAGAACGAATCAATTTTGAACTTCAGGTATTTGATTTGTCCGATGATGACAATTTACTGGAGAACGAACCTACCAGAACCCCAGTTCCAGAAGATGCCTGTACCGATGCTGTGGCCAGTATCGCCATGATAAAGGAAGGTGTTTTGATTGATATTAATGGTGACGGTTGTTTGGAAAGTATTCTCTACACCTTTACCATTACTAACAACGGAGCATTCGACCTTGACGAAGTAAGCTTGGAAGATCCCTTGTTCGGAGGTTCGATACCAGGACCAGTAGATGGTACGGATGAGAACAACGACAGTATCCTATCCATAGGAGAGACATGGACGTACCAAGCAGTGTATGCCATTACTCAGAATGACATTGATAATGGAGCTGTCATCAATCAAGCCACAGTAACAGCAGAACGAATCAATTTTGAACTTGAAGTATCCGACTTTTCAGATGATGATAATTTGTTGGAAGATGACCCTACGAGGACTCCTGTGCCTGAAGATGCCTGTAACGAAGGAAGTGCCAGCATTGGTCTCATCAAGGAAGGAGCTTTGGCCGATATCAATGAAGATGACTGTGTGGAAAGTATATTGTACACCTTTACCGTTACCAATAATGGTGGTGCAGATTTAGATACTGTGGTATTGGCAGACCCTCTGATCGAAGGTGAAATAAGTGACCCAGTTAATGATACCGATATCAATAATGATGGTATACTTTCCGTGGGAGAAACGTGGACTTACCAAGCTTTGTACGCTATTACCCAACAGGATATTGACAATGGAGCTGTTCTCAATCAAGCAATAGTAACTGCCGAGCCATTGGGCTTTGACTTTGAAGTGTTTGATTTTTCCGATGATGATAGCTTTTTGGAAAATGAACCTACAGAAATTGCTGTTCCCAACGATGCTTGCACTGATGGTAGTACAGGAGGAGATGGTGGCGATGGTGACGGCCTTAATGGCATTGGCCTTATAAAGCAAGCCACGTTGTTGGATAGCAATAACGACAACTGTGTTGACACCATCGGATTCACCTTCACCGTTTTAAACGGTAGTATTGGGAATATAGAAAATGTGGTACTCACCGATGCGTTATTGGGCGGCGTTATTTCCGGCCCTATAGAAAACAGCGATGAAAATGAAGATGGTATACTGTCATCCGGAGAAACTTGGACCTACGAATTCTCCTATAGTCTAACGCAAACAGATATTGATGCAGGTGTATTTATTAACCAAGCTACAGTGGTCGGTGATATTGTTGGTTTTGATTTCCAACTTCAGGACCTATCCGACAATAATAGCTATACCGAGGATGATCCAACAGAAATTACCATTCCAAACAATGCGTGTTCAGATGGTGGAGCTATAGGGTTCCAGATCTTCAATGGTATTACACCCAACGGAGATGGATTTAATGATTTCTTCAGAATCTTAGGCATCGAAAACTATCCAAACAACAACTTGAAGATTTTCAACAGATGGGGTGTCAAGGTGTATGAAACCGACGGTTATGGACAAGGAAATAACCTGTTCTACGGAATTTCTGAGGGAAGGGCCACTTTGCAGCAGGATAGGGAACTCCCGAGCGGAACCTATTTCTATATCCTAACCTTTACAGGCACAGAAAATCCAGGTGAAGAAAGTTATACAGGATATCTCTATATCAACCACAATTAAGACCAAAACAAAATCACAATAAAGAACCAAGAATAGTAATGAGGATGACGAATCTTAGAATAAATAGGAACCATTGCTTAGTGGCATTAACGTTTCTCTCAGCCATAATAACCTCCTATGGGCAGCAAGACCCCCAATTTACCCAGTACATGTATAATACACAGGTAATCAATCCTGCCTACGCAGGATCTAGGGAAGTACTGAGTTTTGGCTTCTTGGGTAGGACACAATGGGTTGGATTGGATGGTTCCCCTGAAACGGGAACCTTCACGGTAAACTCCCCAATAGGCTTGTATGATAATATGGGGCTTGGCCTTTCCATAGTCTATGACAAAATTGGTCCCGCAATGGAGTCAAACATAACTGTAGATTACTCATATTCAATCAATCTGTCATATAATTATAAATTGGCATTTGGTTTAAAAGCAGGTATGGACGTTTTGGATATCGATTACACAAGGCTTACATTATCTGAACAGTCTGACCCCTTTTTTCAGTCGAATGTGGACAATAGGCTTAGGCCCCAGGTCGGTGCAGGGCTTTACTTAAATTCCGATAGGTTCTATGCAGGATTGTCAGTACCCAATTTTTTGAACACCACACACTTTGATGAAAGCTCCCTACAAAATGCCAACACCAATGATATTGCCATAGAACGTTTGCACTACTTTTTCATTACAGGTTATGTATTCGACCTAAATGAAAACTTGAAATTTAAACCAGCAACATTGGTAAAATATGTAAGTGGCTCTCCACTGCAATGGGACCTCTCCGCCAACTTCTTGACCAATGAAAAGCTAACACTTGGAGCATCCTATCGCTGGAGCGCAGCCGTAAGTGCCCTGGCTGGATTTCAAATAACACCTGGATTCTTTGCAGGATTTGGTTATGACTATCAATCGACCAACATCGAACAGTATAGCAATGGATCTTACGAAGTGTTCCTTCGCTTTGATATTTTCAATAAAGCCGATCGTGTAATAACCCCAAGATTCTTCTAAAAATAGAACCATGAACTCAAAGAATATTATTTATATCCTTTTTGCCATTTGTACCCTACAAGTAGGTTTGGCTCAGGAAAGCAAGATTAAGAAGGCCAACGAGGATTTCTTCAATTTTGATTACATAGATGCACGAAAAATATATCTAAGTGTTGTGGAAGATGGTTATTCTTCCGCTCAGGTCTACAAAAAATTAGGAGACACATATTATTTCAACAGTGAATACGCCGATGCGGCTACATGGTACTTGAAATTGGTGGACACCTACCCCAACGAAGTGGAATCGGAATACTATTACCGTGCCGCCCAAAGTTTAAAATCCATCGGGAAATTGGAAGAATCCAAATCCCTCATGGAAAAATATATGGAAACCTCGGGAGCTACCTACCCCAATTGGGATACCTATCAATATTTGGCGAGTACGCAAAATAACCAGTATCAAGTAAAAAATATCACCGATGGGATGAATGGGTCGGATTTTGGTCCCTCTTACTACGGTGATAAAATTGTGTTCGCTTCTTCTTCCATCGATACCGAAGGTAGCAAAATACACGAATGGAACGGCCTTCCCTATCTAGACCTGTTCGAAGCTGAAATTGATGAAAATGGTCAGCTGAAAAACATTCAAAAATTGGAGGGCGATATCAATTCCCCTTATCACGAATCGTCAGCAGTCTTCACCAAAGATGGCAAAACCATCTATTTTACCCGAAACAACTACATCAATGGTAAAAAGAAGCGTGGAAAGGAACGTTTAGTGACCCTTAAAATCTACAGGGCGAGTTTGCAAGAAGATGGTACATGGGGCAATGTTGTAGAACTTCCTTTTAATGAGGATTCCTACTCTACTGCACATCCAGCGCTTAACCCTGAAGAAAACCGACTATATTTTTCTTCCAACAGAAATGGAAGTTTAGGGGCCTCCGATATTTGGTATGTGGATATTTTGGGCAATGGCAACTATGGACAACCCGTAAATCTTGGTTCAAAAATAAATACCAAACAGCGGGAATCGTTCCCATTTATCAGTAAAACTGGAGATTTATATTTTGCCAGTGATGGCCATACCGGACTGGGCGGTTTGGATATTTTTGTCGTCTCCTTGAACGAAACACGCCCCTACCCTACAGTGACCAATCTTAAAAAACCCATCAACAGCAATTTGGATGATTTTGGTTATGTGATGGACGAGACGGGCAAAATAGGCTATATATCTTCCAATCGTTTTGGGGACCAAGGTAGCAGTTCGGATGATATCCTTGCGTTTACCGCTGATTGTAAGATTACGATTCAAGGTATGGTAACGGATGCGAAGACTGGTGCACCCTTACAAGGTTCAGATGTCGTATTGCTTGACAGCAGTAGCAAAGTGGTTGCCCAAAAAGTGGTTGATGCCAATGGACGTTATGACTTTGGTCCCTTGGCGGATTGTAATGATCAATATGCCGTTAGGGCATCCTTTGCGGAAAAAGAATATGAGCCATCCGAAACAGTCATCCAGACCCAAAGTGGTGTTGACAGCATGGAAGTCAATCTACAACTTAATCCGCCCGATTGCCCTGTTGAGGATTTAGGTTGCAGATTAGACCTACAACCTATCTATTTTGATTTTGATCAGCATAACATCCGAACAGATGCGGAAGTGGAGCTGGCTAAAATCTTGAACGCAATGGAAGAGTATCCACAATTAAATATTCATATTGAGTCCCACACCGATTCCAGAGGAAACGATGACTACAATATGCAATTGTCCGAAAGAAGGGCTAAATCTACACTGGAATGGTTGGTAAGCAAGGGAATTGATAGAAATAGATTGTCTGCAAAAGGCTATGGTGAGTCGCAATTGATCAACAACTGTTCCAATGGAGTAAACTGCTCCCAAGAGGAACACCAATTAAACCGAAGGTCCATGTTCATAATAAAATAGACGGTAATTTTTTGTAGTCATGGTTACTGAAAATCAGCGTGTTACATTTTGTGGCACGCTGATTGCGTTATACAAGGTGGATGTAAATAGTTGCATCTAGAACTTAAAACCTTGTAGTATGAAAAAGTTAGTACTCCTTTTAGCAGCGGTTGTTCTTGGAATACCGAGTATCCAAGCCGAAACAATCAACCATGTAGCTACCACAACAAATTTTAGACATGGAAATTCATTCATTTTTGTGGAAGGTGGTGTAACGTTCTCCGTTTACCCCGATGGTGAGTTCGACTTCTACATGGATAATAGAGTAAACGTAGGCGTAGGTGCGCAAATAGGTAATGTTGGAGTCACATTTAACTCTGGATTCAATTATAACCCATTTGTACAATATGATGACTATGGAGCTGTAATTCAAATAGAGAACATCCCTATATTTTATGATTTCTATGGTCGTGTCTCACAAATTGGCAATGTAGATATCTGGTACAACAATGGAAGACTCCGTAGAATCGGTGGAATGCACATATTCTACAATAGAGGCGTTTTTAGTCACTATACAGGATTTATCAATGTATACAACAGAAGATATGTATATAGACCCTTCCATAGGTTCTTTGTTAGACCAGCAGTAGGTTTCTGTAACGTATTTGCAAGACCCTATAGAAGATATTACACACCTGTAAGATATACGTACTACGCTCCTTACCGACACAATACAAGAAGGGCATATGCCAGCTTGGGCAGGGTGTATCGAAACGATAATAGATATAGAAGAGAGCATATCTATCGTAACGACAGAAGAGTATCCGTTAGGGATAATAACGTTAGAAGAGCTGATTACGGCCGAAGCAATGCGAGGGTTTCCAGAAATGATTCCCGAAGAGGAAATAGCATGGCGAACCGTTCCAGCAATTCGGTACAAAGACAAAGAGTTGAATCTCGAAATGATAGAAGCAATTCATATAGAAAGTCAAATAATAATGTAAATAGACCGGGAAGAGCAACGGCTTCCAATAACAGAGCGAACCGTTCCTCTTACGAGAGAAGTTCCAACTCCAGAAAAGTGAGTCCAGCTGCCACGGGAAGAACCATCAAACGTTCCGAACAGAGCGCCTATAGAAAACCAAAGACCGTATCGAGAACAACTAATAGGTCTGCGGTGAAAAGGGACAACTCTTCGAGAAGGGAAGTTGCTAGAAGTTCAAGGCCCAGTACGCGAAAAAGTACCGCAAGCCGTAAAGAAAACTCTAGGTCAACCGTAAGCAGAAGCTCCAACGCTCGAAAAAGCAGTGCGAGAACATCGAGCTCAAGAGGTTCTTCCCGAAGAAATAATTAGATCGTTTTTTTAGGTTGGTTAGTTGTTTTACCCCGTAGTTGATTTATTCGCTACGGGGTATTTTTTTTAAGCCATTTGGATAAAAATCCCGTAACGTCCTCAGATATATTAAAGCGGTATAAAATCCCCACATACATCAGCACCACCAAAAAAGACTTGAATGCAATGTTCAGAATGGGATGGAACTGGAACTGGACCAAATCAAACAATACGGCCAACAAAACCAAAGTGGCAAATACCTTAAAGGTAGCCGAAGTAAAAGGCAAAATACCAAATTTCATTTTCACAAAAACCACCTTTACCATATTAAAAATAAAAATGGAGATAAAACTGGCAGCCGCTGCGCCTTCCAGGCCCCATTTGGGAATCAACAGATAATTCAGGAAAATGGTCAGTGCCGCCAAACAGACCCCAAAGACTAGTACCGTTTTGTAATACTGTGAATTGTATAAAATAGAATTGATATTGCCCAACAGGGAGTCCATCACCTTGGCCAACCCGATCAAAAACACAATCGTAAAGCCGTTTCGATAATTTTCGGGCAACATCAAATACAAATCGTTCAGATTTAGAATGATGAGTACAAACAAAATACCCGATGCAATAAAAAGCGTCAGCGATGTTTTTTTATATAAATTATCCAATCCCACACTGTTTTGGGTATTGAGCAATTCGGCCGTAAGCGGATAGGTAATCTGGTGCATGGCCCGTGATGGCACAATAATCACCGTAGCGATGTAAACCGATACCCCATAATAGGCCACATTCTCTATGCTGATGAACTGATTGAGCATCACCTTATCGATCTCCAACAAAATCAAGGCGGCCGAACCTCCTAAAATAATCAGGAAAGAATAGGACAAAATTTCTTTGGTATATGGTGGAAATGTAAAAACCAATCGGGGCATTCGCAGTCGGAATGCATACAGTTTGATGATAAGAGTTCGTAACAGATATAGCCCCACCAAGCACTTAAAAAACAGGTCCAGCGAAATCAATTCAAAATAGAAAAGAATCAATAATATGGAAACTCCAATACGGGCAAACACCTCCTTCATAAAATTCCCGAAAACCGATTTGAGATGTACCTTGGCCCACGAATAAAATACTTCAAAATAGCCCATCGCCAGCCCTACAAAGAACACATACCAAAGGTAATCCTTCACCATGGGGTTTACTTGGGACACCCAATTCCCGATAGGTTCGTACCATATCAGTCCAATGAGGGCCACAGGAAGTATTCCCAACAATGGAATCAACAGCATCAGCGTAAAGAACCCATCCTTTTCCGTTTCCAAGTGATTACTGTAATACTTCACCATCGTATTGTGCACCCCGAAAGCCATCAAAGGCATCAAAATAGCACCTGAGGCCAAAATGAAGGTAACCAGTCCATAATATTCATCTGGAAGGATTTTCGTGTACAAAAACAAGGTGTTGATGGCTCCAAAAAAGAACCCCAAATAGGTCACCACCGTATTTTGTATGGATTGTTTTAGTACAACTCCCATTAGATAAATTTAGCCAAGGATTCCGTTAACGCCCTTCGGTGGTAGTGCTCCACTCCTACCGAGTCAAAGTTCAAATTCCCTTTTTCATATTTTTGAAATGCCTCCAAAACTACACGTTTTAAGGACGCTACATCCTGGTGCAGGCACATATGCCCAGCTTGGTGCTCCTCCACCATATTACCCGCTTCCCATCCTTTGGGCCCGATGGCCAAAATAGGACGCTTGGCATTCAGGTATTCAAATAACTTGCCCGGAATAATGCCCCGGGTCTCTTCAGCATCAATTTCCAAAAGCAATAATAATTGGGATTTTTGTTGGGTTTCCAGCACCTTGGGATGGGAAAGATAACCGAGTTGGGCCACATAAGCTGAAAGTCCAAATTCCTTGATGGATTGAAGCACTTCTTCCCCCACTACTCCGGCCAATTGTACCTTAAGCGACTTTTTGAAGCTTTCGTTTTCGGCAATCAATTCTTGTAATGCTTGCCACAACCCCAAGGGATTCCGGCCCGTCAACAAAGAGCCCACATGCGAAATAGTGAAGTCGGCATCCTGTTCCACGGGCTGCAGTTCATCATCAAAACCATTGGTGATTACCTTAATGGGTTTGGGCGTTATGGCTTCAAATTCTGATTTTGTGGTGTTACTGGTCACCACAATTTTATCCGCTTTCACCAATACGGACCTTTCCAGGGCTTCGTGTTTTAAGCGGGATGATTCGGTCAATCGTAGCTTTTTGTGATATCCAATGGAAGTCCAAGGATCTCGAAAATCCGCAATCCATTGAATGTTGTATTTCTTTTTGAGTCCCAGTCCGATCAAATGCAGACTGTGTGGTGGTCCCGTAGTAATGATGGTCTCAATACCCTCGTCTGCAATCACCTTGGCCAAATAGGTAATGGATGGTTTTACCCAAAGTTTGCGGGCGTCCGGAATGAAAAAGTTCCCCCGAATCCACAAAAGAAGCTTTTCCATAAAGGAAGGATTCTTTTCCTTGATGATTCCAGCACTGATTGTCTTGGTCTTCTTTTTGGATAACAGCGAAGCCCACCCATAAGGCTCTTTGATGGGCTGTTTCAGAATTTTGATGTCCGCTGGAACCTCATCTACCAATTTGTCATCCACCAATGGATAACTTGGATTTTCAGGAACATACACGATGGGCTGGATACCGAAATCTGGGAGATATTTGGTGAACTTTAGCCAACGCTGTACCCCTGGTCCCCCTGCTGGTGGCCAATAGTACGCTATGACCAAGACGTTACGCATCTGTCTTTTCCTTTTTTCTGCGGAACAGGGTAAAACCAAGTCCCCCAACTATAATCAGACCGAGCAGTGCATTCGCCGCCAGCGTGATTTGGCTTCCCGTTTCCACCACTTCGGGCTCAAACTTGAACTCGATGTTATGCTGACCTGCCGGAACCTTCATGCCGCGAAGGGCATAATCCACGCGATAATGCTCCTGTGGCGCACCATCGATAAACGCATGCCAACCCGAAGGATAATGCATTTCGGAAAAGACCGCAAAACCATCATTTGGGTTGTTGGTGGCATAGGTAATATTGTTCGGGCGATAATCCACCAAATCGATACGGGCCAAAGAATCCACTGAATACCGAAGTTTGGTCAATTCGGGATATTCCGAAGTGTTCACCACGGCCTGCGTTTTGGAATTGAAATCTTTTAGCTTCAGAATTTCTTCGTTGGCAGATGAAACCGGTAGCAATTGGTCCACAAACCACGCATTGCCGTTGGCATCGGGGTTAACAGCGGGATAGCTGTTTCCCTCCTCATCTTGCTGAATGATGTATTTGACGTTCAGCATGTTCAACACCTGAAGGTTGTTCTGATACAAATGATACTCGAACAAATTTTGCAGTGCCCTTGGTTTAGCGGCATGATAGCCTCCAATGGATTTATGGAAATAGGACGTTCGTGCCCCATTAATACCTTCTTGTGGGTCGAACACCCGGTAAATGGAATCGTCCTGCTGGATCATTTGGTCGATTTGATTGGCCTGGAATGGTTGGTTGACCTGTCGCTGGCGTACAAAATCCCCCTCATTCACATACCTCAGGTCCACACCTACCAAATCAAACAGAATCAAGGCGCCCAAGGCAAAAACCAGTATATTTTTATTGATTTTATCTTTGATAAAGAACCAAAGTACCGCAGCGGCCAATGCCACATAAATAATGGAACGGATGGTGTCGTTGATGTATACCGCTTCGCGATCTCGCTGAATCATGGTCATCAATTCATCGCCAAAGTATCCGCGATAGGTTTCATCACGGAGTCCTTCAAAATCAAAGAAACCTTTGAGCAAGAAAATCAGAATACCAAGTCCCAAGGAAACAAAGAAGCTCAGTTTTAAAGCTTTTAGCTTTTCTTTTTTATCAACGGAAGATTTGAACAACTCGCGAATCCCCAAAATTCCCAAAACGGGCAAGCAAAGTTCCAATACCACTTGAATGGAAGAAACCGCCCTGAATTTATTGTACAACGGGAAATAGTCGATCATAAACTCAGTCAATGTGCCAAAGTATCGACTCAGTGATACCACAAAGGCAAAGATGGCGCCAAATAACAGCCATGGTTTCCACTCTTTCTTTTTTATAAAAAATATAGCAGCTACAAAAAGGACGAAAAGGATATGTCCAATGATTGCGTAATTAGAAAAATCTGGAAAATTCTTTCCCCAAGAAAGCACTAAGGACAATACGGCGCCGGATAACAACCACCATTTCTTTTTACCATCCACCAAGAAAGCACCCAAAACAAATAGGAAAAATACAATGGCACCCACATAGGCCGGTGCTGCCACGATGGGCTGGTCGCCCCAATACAAGGGCAGTCCACTGGAAAATTCCAGTGCTTTCGAAGGTGATAGCCCTTGGTCAGTCAAATACTCATAAGCCTTGGAATCCCTTCCTAAATCCTCATTGCCCGACCCGCCGAACAAGCGAGGGGCAAACAAATTGAGCGACTCGGCGATTCCATAGCTGTACTGGGTAATGTATTCGTAATCCAACCCGGTGGACACGGCTTTTTCACTTCCATCCGGATTAATGGTGAGTTCCGATGTGCCCCGAGTACTCCAATCGGCATATTCTTTGGTTGCCATCAGACTGGTCGCATTCGTGAAAATGGATAGGGCCACGGCCAGTATCAAAATGCCCACGGAGACAAAAAAGTGCTTTAATTCCTTTTCCTTGATGGCATAAATCAGATAAACAAGGCCCATTACCAACACCAAAAGCATAAAATAATAGGTCATTTGGTAGTGGTTGGCACTGATTTCCAATGCCATGGCCAAGGCCGTCAAAATAAAACCGAGGATATATTTTTTTCGGAAAACGAGGACAATCCCCCCTAAAACCATCGGAATATAGCCTAGTGCATGCGCCTTGGCATTATGGCCCACTCCAAGAATAATGATCAAGTAGGTGGAAAAACCAAAGGCTACGGCACCCAAAGCTGCCAATCGAAAATCGACCTTCAAGCACAATAACAGGATATAGAAACCAATCAAATAGAGAAAAAGATAGTCGGCAGGCCGTGGTAAAAACCGAATCAAGCGGTCCAGTTCTTTGATGTAATTATGTGGATAATTGGCACCCAGTTGATAGGTGGGCATACCGCCAAAGGCACTATTGGTCCAATAGGACTCCTCCCCTGTCAAATCCTTGTACGCATCCCGTTCTTGGGCCATACCCTTATATTGGGCAATATCGGACTGAAAAATGGCTTTTCCCTGCAAAACCGGATAAAAATAGAGCAGTGAGGCAAGGATGAACAAAGCGATAACACAAATGTGGGTGATAATGGCTTTTGGAGAAAGAGTCATGGATAGGTTTTGATTCGGCAAATATTAATCAATTTCCTCAAAATCTATGTATTCTCCAACTTTTTTTGAGGAGTTGGAACGTCGGGGCGGCTTTTTGGAAATAATGGTCTCTCCTTCCTTAGGTTGCCCAGTATCAAAATCTTGTCGGTTCCCAAACTGCTCATTAAAGCGTTCATTGGTCTTTTTTACCGCATAATTCAAGAGTTTTGGCGCCAACCACTTCAACAGGAATTTAAGCCCGTAGTATACTAATATGACAATTAAAATCGTTTGTAATAAAACCATATAACCTCAGTTATCGAATCAAAGTTACACTGTTAGTCCCTTAAACCCATCAAACGTATCTTAAAATAGTATTAAAAACCCAGTTATATGGACCTTTCCATGATCAAAAAGTCACTTTTTCTTTTCGTTCTGTTACCCACTTTTTTATCCGCCCAATATACCGATGTCATTAATTCCAACCGACCCGGTAGGGCCGCCAGTGCCTATGCCGTTGGAAAAAACGTGATTCAGGCAGAGATTGGGATGCTCTACGAGCAGCAGGACAACGCCGACCTTAACTCGGACTCGAATATTTTTGGGGCAGACTATGCTTTTAGGTATGGGTTGCTTTTTGAGGAACTGGAGGTCATTGCCGAGGGGTCTTTTATTACCCAGAACATTACATACCCTGATTTTGGAATTGAGGGAAAACTGACCAATTTTTCCAGAAACCGCGTAGGACTGAAATATCTGGTGTACGATCCTTATAAAAACCCCGAACGTAACAAGCCCAATTTATATAGCTGGAGGGCCAACAATCTATTCCAATGGAAAAACTTGATTCCTGCCGTTTCGGTGTACGGAGGGGCCAATTTTGTGGTAGGAGACAATCCCTTTTATCCCGGCGAGCCCACGGTTTCGTACCGAGGCGGCATTCAAACACAAAGTAGGCTTTCCCCAAGGGTGGTATTAATTTCCAACATTGCGTACGACCGTATCACCACCGATTTCCCGGAATGGCGATACGCCCTATCGGTCACCCATGCTTTTCGTGACCCACGTTGGAGTGTTTTCTTTGAAGGGCAGGGTATTTCCGGCGAACGCTATTCGGATATCATTTTGAGAACAGGAGTAGCTCGTTTGATCAATCCCAATTTTCAGGCGGATTTTCATTTGGGTTCTGGCTTTAACAACGACCCTTCCCGCATTTTTGTAGTACTTGGTTTTTCCTACCGATTGGATTTTCATAAGGATGAAATGATTCCAGTTATTGAGCAACAATCGGGCATGAACGGGAAGATTAAAAAGAACGCCAACAAGCGAAAATCCAGAAAGCGCAGAAAAAACCGCAACGGACCCATCGATTTTTAAGTTTTATAACAACTTCATTTTTCTACTGCAAGTAATATTCATAATATTGGGGATTAATTTGCAACTATGGTTACCGTTCAGCAGGTTCAGTCCAAATCCGACCTTAAGCGCTTCGTAAAATTTCCGTTCAGCCTGTATAAAGGTTCCCCCTATTGGGTACCGCCCATCATCAAAGATGAGATGGCCTCCTTTGACAAAGATGTCAACCCGGTTTTTAAAACCGCCGAAGCCCAATTCTTTTTGGCCCTTAAAGATGGTAAGGTGGTTGGACGCGTAGCGGCTATCATTAATTGGTTGGAAGTCAAGGAACAGGGACTCAAAAAGATGCGCTTTGGATGGTTTGATTTTATTGATGACCTTGAAGTTTCCAAAGCCTTGTTGGACAAAGTCAAGGAAATTGGACAAGCCAATAATTTGGAATTTATGGAAGGTCCTGTGGGCTTTTCCAATTTGGATAAGGTCGGCGTGCTCACAGAGGGTTTTGACCACATTGGTACCATGGTGACGTGGTACAACCATCCCTATTACCAATCGCATTACGAACAGCATGGTTTTACCAAGGAAAAAGAATACCGGGAGAGCAAATTCCCTGCAGCCAATGCAGACCCAAAACTGTTCGCCAAAGCCAATCTGTTGATCAAAAAACGATACGGCCTCCGCGAAATGAACTTTGAAAAAAGCGCTGACATTATGCCGTGGGTGGACAAGATGTTCGACCTCTTCAACGAGAGCTACGCCAAACTGTCTTCCTTTGTAAAGATTACCGATATACAAAAGGAGTATTTTAAAAAGAAGTACATCAGCTTTATCAATCCGGAGTACATCAAATTTGTGGTGGATGAAGAGGATAACCTAGTAGCTTTTGCTATTGTGATGCCCTCGTTTTCCGAAGCCTTGCAAAAAGCCAATGGAAAGTTGTTCCCCTTTGGGATTTTTCACTTGCTTCACGCCCGAAAGCACAGTAAGGACGCTATTTTCTACTTGATCGGCATCCATCCTAAATACCAAAACAAAGGAGTGACCTCCATTATTTTTAATGAGTATTACCACGCTTTCAAAAAGCGCGGGGTGGTGAACTGTATCCGTACCCCGGAATTGGAGGACAATATCGCCATCCAACAAATGTGGAAGCACTTTGACCCCAAGGTCATTAAGCGCCGCAGGACGTATGTGAAGGATATTTAGGAGCCAACCTACAAACCTTTAATGTTGAGCTTACGATTTTAGTGGGGTTTTAAACTCAAGGAAACCCTCGAAAGTTATCACTGCATAAGATTTGTCAAGCTCTAGCCCATTCTCGGAAATTCCCAACCATTATGATATCGGGGCGTCAATAAGGCATCTGCTTCCGTATGGTTGAATCTATTATTTGCGGCATCCCAAAACAAGCGTTCTCCGGTTTTGTAGGCAATATTGCCTAAATGGCTTACCATAGCGGCATCGTATCCCACTTTGATAGGAGCCTTTAAGATGGATTTATCGCGATTTTTAACAGCTTCCAAGAAGTTCTGGGTATGAAGGTCCAAGCCATTGCCCCCGCCTGTTTGCAAGGGAACAGCCTCAATTTTTGGCCCTAAATCTTGGTCCCAATTGGGACGGTCCCGCTCTGGGATTACCTCCCAGCCACCACGGTCCACCACCAAGGTTCCATTATTCCCGATAAAGGCGATACCGTGATTTCGTCCGTAGTTACCGCCATCTATTCCGGTGGCATGCTCCCATAACAGGGAAAATTCTCCAAAATCATACACCGTTTGCAGGGTATCTGGTGTTTCGGCAGCATCGTTGGGGTAGGCAAACTTGCCTCCCATGGCCATTACGGATTTGGGAGCGGAAGCTTTCATTCCGAAAAGTGCGTAGTCAATCAAATGTACGCCCCAATCCGTCATTAAACCACCTGCATAATCCCAGAACCATCTAAAGCTAAAATGAAACCTGTTTTTATTGAAAGGTCGGTTTTCGGCAGGTCCCAGCCACATATCATAATCCACACCATTGGGTACGGGACTATTGGGCAACACGGGTACGGACTGCATCCAACCTTGATAAGCCCAAGTCTTCACCAAACGAATTTGTCCCAACTTTCCGGAATGCACGTAGTTAATGGCATCCACAAAATGGGGCTCGCTACGTTGCCACTGCCCTATTTGAACCATCCGGTCACTTCCTTGTACTTTAGCGAGCATGGCTTGGCTTTCCGCCACGGAGTTGGCAATCGGCTTTTCGCAATACACATCCTTGCCGGCATCAATGGCATCGGTGAGCTGAAGACAGTGCCAATGATCTGGTGTACCGATAATAACGATATCGATATCGGTATCCTCCAATAATTTTCTGTAATCCGAGTACCATTTAGGCTTTTTGATGCCTGCCTTTTCTAAATCTGAGCTTCTTTCCCGAAGTACATTTTCATCCACATCGCAAAGGGCGACCACATCTACCTCACTATTTTTTAACAGGGAAGTCAAATCCGTAAAACCCATGCCCTTGCAACCGATCAAACCTACCTGTATTTTGTCGTTGGGACTTATGGTTTTTCGAATGGTGGCCAACAGCTCGGTGGGAAATACCATGGAGGCTCCCATTCCCGCTACGTACAATCCACTGCGTTTTACAAATTGTCTTCGTGTTCCCATCTTGTTCAAATTTGGGATAAGATACAAAAAAACGTCCCTTGAAGTTATTGCTCCAAGGGACGCGAATTGATTTATTTCTAAAAACGCTTACTTCTTTGTCGTAGGGGCGTTCAACTTTTGGCTCATTTCCATGGAAATGGCAGAGCGGTCGAACTTTAAACGGCCGGCCATGGTTTCGATGACACACGAAAAATCGTTGTCGTTCAATTCCACGATTTTGCCGTGAAGCCCACTTTTGGTGATGATTTTATCACCTTTTTTCAATTCTGAAGCGAATTTTTTCTCATCCTTCTGACGTTTGATCTGCGGGCGAATCATAAAGAAGTACGCCACGGCAAAAATCAAGATCAGCGGTAAAAATTGTCCTAGGTTTTCCATTGAGGTCTTTTAGTTATTTTACAGGACCTGCTGGTGTAGCTCCTGGTGCTTGCACAAATGCCTTAATTCTCAAAAGTTCGGAACCTTTGGCAGTATTTGCGGTAACAGTAATCGTTTTGGTCACCTGGTTTTGTCCGGAACCGTTGAATTTTACCAACAATTCTCCTTTTTCTCCTGGTGCAATAGGATCTTTTGGAGGATTCGGCACGGTACAGCCACAGCTACTTTTAGCATCGGTAATAATTAAAGGAGCATTTCCTGTATTGGTAAAGGAGAAAACAGTTTCTTGCGCTTCACCTCTTTGGATGGTTCCAAAATCGTGCTCTACTCTATCAAAGGTCATTACGGGTACCATTTTGGCGGCCTCATCCCTGTTTACGGCACTTTCAACATTGTCAGCAACTATCTTTTCAGATGCTTTGTCCTTGCATGATACGCCCATGATGGCGACTACCATGATCAAACTTAAAATTGTTGTTATTCTTTTCATGATTAAAATTTGTTTTCCCAAAATTACGGAATAATTGTTTATTGCAAACCCCTTCCTATTTTTTGAAGCCTTCCATCGGCTTTATACTCCTTTGCCAACTTGTCCAAAACCCCATTGATAAAGATACTGCTCTTGGGCGTGGAGTACTCCTTCGCTATCTCCAAATATTCGTTCAGGGTTACTTTTTCTGGAATCGAAGGGAAATTGAGCAGCTCGCAAATGGCCATCTTCAAAACGATGGAATCGATTTCGGCGATTCGGTCGTTGTCCCAATTGGGCGTTTTGCCCTCAATTTCCTTTTCCCATTTGGCATCATTGAGCAAGGTCTTGGTCAACAGGTTATTGGCAAAATCCATATCCTGCTGGTCCTTGAGCAGGGCCGGCAAAAAGAAACGGTCTCCAGAATCGGGCTTGGCCTTTTTGAGGCGCTTTACCAAAAAGGTGTTCACAATGGGGAAATCATCCACCCAGGTCAATTTATCGTCCTCGAAGTAATCATAGATCTTTTCGTTCGGTGCAATGATTTCCTTAAAAAGTTGAATCACCATATCCCTGTCCTCCGCATAATCACTATCTGCAGTGGACATATACTCCTTGTAGATGTCACTGGAGACCATGGCCTTATGGATAATCTTAACGTACTCGTCGTTCAAATACCAATTGTCCAACTTACGCTTGGAAAGTTCATCTTTCAACGCTTGATTGTTCACCAATTGCAATAACAATCGGTTTTTGACGAATTTTTGTGGGTCGGGATATTTGTCCTCCTCCGTGGCCACGTACTTTTTGGAGGAGTGGCTGACATGTTTTTCGGCCAAACGGTGCAATTCCGCCAAAAGGCTTAAAATTAAAAGGTACAGTACATACATGTTTTCAATACTTACCCTTAGGAATTTTTCCTGTTTTTGCAAGGAGTCGTCCTTGGATTGCACCAATGCATAAATACATTGCATCACTTTTACCCTAATGTGCCTTCTGGTTAACATGTTTAAAGAACTTTTAAAGTCATTGTTTGGCTTTCACAGCGCAAAAGTAATCTTATATTTGATTCTTACCTACCAAACTTGCTTTCTTATCAGTTTTATAACGTTTACTTTGTTTGGTATGGTATATATTTGCGGGATTGTCGGCGTATATCGCAGCAAAAACCACCTTTTTCCCCTTTTATGAAGGAACTGAAACACCTAAATAAATACTTCAAAAAATATTGGCTCAAACTGCTTTTGGGCATATTGATTACCATAATCGCCCGTGTTTTTTCCTTGGTGATGCCATCGTATGTGAACAAATCCATACAGGCAGTCGAGGATTTTATGTCTGATGTGATCACCCTTTCCGATGCCAAAGGATTGCTGCTCCAATATATTTTGATCATCATCGGGGCGGCCTTGTTATCGGGACTCTTCACTTTTTTGATGCGGCAGACCATCATCAATGTATCCCGCTACATTGAGTATGATCTAAAAAATGAGGTTTTCGACCATTATCAGTTATTGAGCCTCAATTTTTACAAAAAGAATAGGATCGGTGATTTGATGAACCGAATCAGTGAGGACATCAACCAAGTACGTTTGTACGGCGGCCCGGCCATTATGTACGGCATACAGACCTTGACGTTGTTCGTTTGTTTGGTGCCCTTGATGTTCATTAAAGCCCCTACTTTGGCGGCCTACACCTTGCTCCCACTTCCCGTTTTATCGGTTTTGATCTATCAGATCAGTAAAATCATCCATAAAAGAAGTACCGAAGTGCAGGAGTTTTTATCCACACTGTCCACCTTTACACAGGAATCGTTTTCCGGGATTTCAGTCATCAAGGCGTACAGTATTGAACCTAGGATAAACGCCGAACTGCGGACGTTGGCACAAGAGGGCAAGGATACCAGTATGTCCCTAGCCAAGGTGAATGCCTGGTTTTTCCCCTTGATGCTCCTATTGATCGGTATCAGCAACGTATTCGTTATCTATATCGGGGGGCGACAGTACATCAACGGGGAGATTGAGACCATAGGAATCATTGCCGAATTTATCCTCTACGTAAACATGCTCACCTGGCCCGTTGCCGTGGTGGGTTGGTTAACTTCCATAGTACAACGTGCGGAAGCCTCCCAAAAACGAATCAATGAATTCTTGAAGGAGGAACCTTCCATACAGAATCAGGTAAAAGAACCAACGCCCATTGAAGGAAACATTGAATTTAAGCATGTAACCTTTACCTACGAAGATACCAATATCACCGCGCTCAAAGACGTATCTTTTAAAGTGGAAGCAGGACAAACCGTAGCGATATTAGGGAAGACCGGATCGGGGAAATCGACCATTTTGGATTTAGTGGCGCGTTTGTACGATACCACATCGGGAGAAGTTTTGATAGATGGCGTTCCCGTGCAACAATTGAATTTGGACAGTCTTAGAAGCTCCATCGGGGCGGTACCGCAGGATGCCTTTTTGTTTTCCGATACCATAGAGAACAATATTCGTTTTGGCGATGAAAACGCCACCCATGAAGAGATTGTGGAAGTAGCCAAAAAAGCTGTGGTCCACAAGAATATCGAAGGCTTTGCCAAAAAATACAACACTATTCTTGGCGAAAGGGGAATCACCCTCAGTGGTGGCCAAAAGCAGCGGGTTTCCATTGCAAGGGCACTATTAAAAGATCCCAAGATCTACTTGTTCGACGATTGCCTTTCCGCAGTGGACACAGAAACGGAGGAAGAGATTTTGAACAATCTAAAACAATTATCCGAAAGCAAGACCACCTTGATTGTGAGCCATAGGGTCTCTTCGGCCAAGAATGCGGACAAGATCATTGTGCTGGAGGAAGGAAAAATCATCCAAGAAGGTACCCACGAAGAATTGAACAATACCGATGGGTATTACAAGGAGCTCTACATCAATCAGCTTTCGGGTAAAGAATCATAAAAAAGTTGCTGAATTAGCTTTTTTTTTACATTTTTGGTGACATAATTCATCATTAGCACCAAATACACTATACCATATGGGCCAGAAAGATACAATGGATCAGGAAGAGATTTATTCGAAAGTCTTAAGAGCAGGAAGAAGAACCTACTTTTTTGACGTAAGGAGCACCAAGGCCGGAGATTATTACCTCACTATCACCGAAAGCAAAAAATTCACCCACGATGACGGGTCTTTCCATTACAAAAAGCATAAAATTTATCTGTACAAAGAAGATTTTAGCGCCTTCCGCGAAATTATGGAAGAAATGATGGACTATATCATCGACGAAAAAGGCAGTGAAGTGATTTCTGAGCGCCATCAAAAAGACTTTAAAAAGGAAGAAGATAGCTTTAGTGAGAACGGAACCGCATCATCGGACAATAGCTTTACCGATGTGAGCTTTGATGATATCTAAAAGCACTTCTTTAAAAAAATAAAACGGCCTGTATTTTTGCAGGCCGTTTTTTATTTTTATCCTTTGGAAGATGACAACCCTAAAAAAGTATAAAAATGGCGAGGACACCGAGTAATATGCTTCCCTTGGGCACCAAGGCACCAGATTTTGAACTTTTGGATACGGTTTCGGACAACACCATGGCTTTACAGGAGCTTACGGGAGAAAAAGGAACCGTTGTGATGTTTATTTGCAACCACTGCCCTTTTGTGGTCCACGTTAACCCTATGATCGTAAAGCTGGCCAAGGATTACCAGGCCAAAGGCATAAACTTTGTGGCCATATCGAGCAATGATGTGGAAAATTATCCCCAGGATGCGCCGCATTTAATGAAGGAAAAGGCCAAAGAGGAAGGTTACACCTTTCCGTATCTGTACGATAAGACCCAAGATGTGGCCAAAGCCTACGATGCAGCCTGCACCCCCGATTTTTATCTGTTTGATGATCAGATGGAACTGGTGTACCGCGGCCAACTGGATGATTCAAGGCCAGGAAACGGGATTCCGCTTACCGGTACAGATCTCAAAAATGCCATGGAGGCCGTTTTGCAAGGAAAGGAAATCAGCACCGACCAAAAACCAAGTCTTGGGTGCAACATAAAATGGAAGGCCAATTAACCTCTTTTTTTTTGATGGAAACTACTTTACCCAACACTACTTTGGTCTTGGAACCGGTAACGGAATCGAATTTGGATATCTATTTGACGGTCGGGGTACGCTCCTACTGCCAACACTATCTGCATTTATGGGAAAACAATGACCCTAACCCATATATTTCCCATGGGCTCACCAAGCAAGTTGTACAGCCGGAACTAAAAAATCCAAATGCGCTCCACTATTTGGTACAATGGGAAAACAATACGGTCGGCATCTTAAAATTGGTAAAGGATTGCGGCATTGACGAACTATCCGACCACGACACCCTTAAGGCCGAAAAAATATATTTGTTGAAGGAATATGCAGGCAAGGGTATCGGTAAAGCGGTGCTTGGTTTTGTGGAAGAAAAAGCTCGGCAACTCAACAAGAAAACCATATGGCTGGATGCGATGCAAAAAGGAAAACCTGTTCTTTTTTACCAAAAAAATGGTTTCAACATCAAGCGGGAGAGCGAAGTAACCTTACCTCACGTCCGACCGAGCGAAAAAGCCATGTGGATTTTGACCAAGGACCTTTAAACTACCATCCTTCGCGTTTCAACAAATTTTCGATGTGCGCGCAATGATGGTTGCTGTGCCAGGAGTAACGCGCTATATTTTCTTTAAGGGTCGTTTTCTGGTTGCCATCGGGGTGGACAAAACTTCGCTGCAATTGCGCTTCGGAAAGCCCTTTCAACAAATAGACCAGTTTCGCATGGACCGCGCGTAAATGCTCCAACGATAGCTGTATGGGTGCCGTACGTGTATCAAAAAGTTCGGCCCATGCCTTTTCGTCATAGGCTTTTATGGTGGGCGTATCTTCGGTAAGCGCCCATTTGAAGCGAATGTAACTGTTGTGATGGCTGTCGGAAATGTGGTGCACCAATTGGCGTACGGTCCAGCCTTCGGGCCGGTAAGGCGTATCCAATTGGGCATCTGTCAATGGGCTTACCATTCGGGATAAACGCTCCGGTAGTTGCTCCAATACCATGATCCAAGCATCCATATCCTTTTCAGTGATTTCTTCGGGGAGTTCAAACTTTCCGATGGGGTACCGTAATTGTTCCAATGTATCTTTTTCCATAAGCTAAAAGTAACAAGTTTTAAGGATTAGCCATCCATCCGACCGGCTGTATTTTTAATACACTTTTAACTGATTTTCCCATAATTAACGAAATAATCTAGTAATTTTGTAGGGTATTAATTTTCAAACCTAAAAATCAGAACATATATGGCGACTTTACGATTGGGAGATACTGCTCCCGACTTTACAGCAGTGACTTCGGAAGGCACATTGAACTTTTACGAGTACCTTGGCGATAGCTGGGGAATCCTATTTTCCCACCCTGCGGATTTTACCCCGGTGTGCACTACAGAGTTGGGCACAGCGGCCAAGTTCAAGGACGAATTTGACAAACGAAACGTAAAGATGATGGCCCTCAGTGTGGATGGTGCTGCCTCTCACGTAGAATGGATCAAGGATATCAATGAAACACAAGGAACCGAAGTAAATTTTCCGATTGTGGCCGATGTGGAACGCAAGGTGTCCGACCTCTACGATATGATCCATCCCAATGCCGATGATACGCTTACCGTACGTTCCGTATTTATCATCGATCCCAACAAAAAAATAAAGCTTACCCTTACCTATCCGGCCTCAACGGGACGTAATTTTTACGAACTGTTGCGGGTCATCGATTCGCTACAATTAACGGCCAACCACAAAGTGGCCACGCCAGCGAACTGGAAAAATGGTGAAAAAGTGGTGGTAAGCCCTGCCATTCCTACCAAAGAGGCGAAAGGCATCTTTACCAAAGGAGTGGAAGAAATCAAACCGTACCTGCGTTTGACCCCAGATCCGACTGCATAATCAATTTATTTTGAAGAAAAAAACTGATTCCCAATAAATTAAACGTACCTTTGGACTCAATTTAATTTTTTTAATTTATATTATGAGTAAAGGAACAGTAAAATTCTTCAATGATTCTAAAGGTTACGGATTTATCACTGAAGATGGTTCAAACACAGATCACTTCGTACACATTTCTGGTCTTATTGACGAAATCAGGGAAGGTGACGTTGTAGAATTCGAGCTACAACAAGGTAAAAAAGGATTGAACGCCGTTAACGTACAAGTTGCGGAATAGACGATATAAACTTTTTTTCTAGATGAGCCCGGGCAATTGCCCGGGCTTTTTTTTGGTCAATTTTTTTTACTCGTTACGCAACCCTTTCGATTTTTGTTTATCTACAAAGTGAACACTGTTTCCCCATAACCATTAAAACCGTATAAATGAACACCTTTTTTGGAGTACTTTCGTTTTTATTGATCGTTAATGCCATGCTATTGGTTTGGAGCGTTAACGGTTCCAAAAAATAATTTTAAATAACGTAAGGGCAATAGGTAGGGTTTTTTATCGTTAGATTGTTAAGCAATAAACACGTAACGACCATGAACACTTTTTTAAGCATTCTTGTTACCTTACTCGCCCTTAACGCCTGCTTATTGATTTTGAGCGTTAACCGGGCCAAATAAAAAAGCCTTCATTGAAGGCTTTCTGTTTTTTTAATAGCGTGGGATTGTCTTATTTCACGTTCATCAGCTCCACATCAAAAATCAATGTTGCGTTGGGTGGTATCACCCCTCCGGCACCTGTGCTTCCGTAAGCCAAGTGTGATGGGATCACAAAACGGGCCTTGTCACCCACTTTCAAAAGTGAGATTCCTTCGTCCCAACCAGGGATTACCTGTCCAATGCCCAATACAAAGTCAATAGGCTGCTTTCTTTTGTAGGAAGAATCGAAAACCTGACCATTGACCAATGCGCCTTCGTAATGTACGGATACCGTTTTGCCCTTTTGCGCTTGGGTTCCATTGCCTTTTTGGATGATTTTGTACCGCAATCCGCTATTGGTCTTCTCAAAACCGGCAGCCAATTTTTCCATTTCGGCTTCTGCCCTCGCCTTCTGCTCCGCAATTCGTTTTTCACGGGCACCTTCAAAACTTCTAAACGCTTCGATGGCGTTCCATTTTTTGGCTTCATCCCCTACCCTAACGATTTCCAAGGTTTCTATGCGGTCGCCCTGTGCAATGGCATCCACCACATCTTGACCTTCCTGTACATGCCCAAATACGGTATGCTTATTGTCCAACCAAGGAGTGGCCACATGGGTGATAAAAAACTGGCTACCATTGGTTCCCGGTCCAGCATTGGCCATGGAGAGCACTCCAGGGGTATCATGTACTAAATCGGGGTGAAACTCATCATCAAATTTATAGCCAGGGTCTCCGGTCCCTGTTCCGGTGGGGCATCCGCCCTGGATCATAAAATCGGCGATTACCCGGTGGAATGTTAAGCCATCGTAATAGGGTTTTCCCTGTGGTTTAACACTGTTTTCCATATTCCCTTCGGCCAAGGCCACAAAATTCCCCACGGTACCCGGGGTTTTGTCGTGGGTAAGTTTTACCAATATGTCACCTTTGGTGGTATTGAACTTTGCATAGATTCCGTCTTGCATGGTATGTCTGTTAATCGGTTTGTAAAAACTTTTCTGGTGAAATTCCAAGACTGCAAAGATAGGCGTTTATGCGAAAGCCGGAAAGCTAGGGAATACGACCCGATTCATTTATATGTAAGCGATTTGTACCAAAACAGGGGAGTACCAAAACAATACCGCTAAAAAACACTATTTTAGATAGATAACCGAAGCCAATCATTTTTTGGTACAGTGAAACACTAATCAATCTCTTATGAAAAATTATAAACTAATTGGTACAGGATTGGTCTTGATTCTGCTTACCGCATGTGCAGAAAACCTTATTACGATGGGTTGACATTTTTCAGCTTCCAGCTTCGCCCTCTCCATTTGGCCTTGCCCATTTAAAATTTAACTGTAACATATCTCAGAGGTCTGTTACTAATCCATTAGAGGTACAATTAAAACTTTATTGAATGATGATTCGAGATGGTTACCATCAGCTTTCCGATGACAGAAATTTAAGCTTTACCGAATATGGAGATGCACAAGGCTTCCCCATTTTTGCTTTCCATGGATTACCCGGTTCCCGCCTTTGGTTCAACGAAAATGATGAAGTTTCCAACTCCCTTGGGATAAGATTGATTACCGTGGATAGACCTGGATTCGGTAATAGTGACCCAAAACCGAAAAGAAGCTTTCTCGACTTTAGCAAGGATATTGAAGAATTGTGCCAACAGCTCAGCATCAAAAGGTATTCTGTTCTGGGTATCTCAGGGGGTGGCGTTTATGCTGCGGCATGTGCATTACAAAACTTTAAAGCAGTCCATAAATGTGGGCTAATTTCCACAGTAGCTCCATTTGAAAATGGGAAGCCGCCCAAAAACATGGCTGCCGAGAACAGGAATGTATTTATACTTGCGCGGAGGTTTCCATGGCTGTTGAAACTGATGCTCAACCAACAAAAATCCTTGATTAACAAAAAACCTGACCAATACATGGCGGCAATCATGTCAAACACAAAGCACCTTTGTGATTCTGACAGAAAGATTATGGAGAAAAAGGAAAATGCCGAATTTATGTTGACCCACATGGGGGAAGCGTTTAAAAAAGGTGTCCAAGAAACCGTTAATGAAGCTAAACTATTCTGTAAGGATTGGGGTTTTGATGTAAAGGCAATCGATGTCCCCGTTGAAATTTGGCACGGAACCGAGGATACCTTGTCCCCCATAGAACCTATACAGAAACTGGCCAACAATGTTCCTCGCTCCCAAAAAAACTTCATTTCGGGCAAAGGTCATTTTTTAACGGAAGAAAAAGATATCTGGGAAAAAATACTGTTGTCCCTCAAAACAGAGTAACCCTATTAGTGATTGTAGTGCTAAGGCTTCCATAAAGTGTTTACCCCATTTCAATTATTACTACCAAGGGATTAGTTCCCATCTTCTTGTTAAATTTAAAACGGCAAGCCATATAGGGTTTAGATTAAATATTGTATTTTTCGTCATAGACGTCTACAACGATTGTGTCACTAACCAATACAGATAAATAGAATGGGGAAAGCATTTTTCAATTTTAAGCACCTAAAAGGGGATTTTACGGGCGGCTTGGTGGCTGGGGTGGTAGCTTTACCGCTTGCCCTTGCGTTTGGAGTACAATCGGGAATGGGCGCTACGGCAGGTCTGTACGGTGCCATAGCCGTAGGTATTTTTGCCGCATTGTTCGGCGGTACCGAAACACAGGCCAGTGGTCCTACCGGCCCCATGACGGTGGTATCGGCGGCAGTGGTCGCCTTCGGCATTCAAATGAACGGTTCTTTGGACAATGGAATGCATATCATCCTACTGACCTTTTTGTTGGCCGGGTTGTTTCAAGTGGTTTTCGGTTTTTTGAATATTGCCAGTTATGTAAAGTACTTCCCCTACCCTGTAATATCAGGCTTTATGAGTGGTGTGGGACTTATCATTGTAATTCTCCAGATATTTCCGTTGGTCGGGCTGGATTCGGCCAAATCCACCTGGGCCGTTATTCAAGATGTGCCCCGCCTTTTTGAAGAAGCAAATCTATCTGCATTGCTCTTGGGCGCTATAACGATTGTCATTTATTTCCTGTTCCCAAAAATAACCAAGGCCATTCCAAGTGCTTTGGTCGCCTTGATTGGGGCTACATTGGTTGCCTATTTCATGAAAATGGATGTGCCGCTGATCGGTGAGATTCCGGTAGGCCTGCCCGCCTTTCAACTTGGGGGCATCTTAAGTGTAGACCCAAGCTACTTCCCTAAAATCATCGAATACGGTCTGGTGTTGGCCGTTCTGGGGAGTATTGATTCTTTGTTGACGTCGGTTATTGCTGATAATATGACCAAAACCAAACATAACAGTAATCGAGAGCTCATTGGACAAGGTATTGGAAATATGTTGGCCGCAGCCATCGGCGGGATACCCGGTGCAGGAGCCACCAAAGGAACCGTTGTGAACATCAATGCTGGAGGAAAAACAAGATTGTCAGGCATTATTCATGGGTTGTTCCTGCTTACCGTTTTGCTGGGACTTGGAAAGTTGACCGCCTATATTCCCCTTTGTGTATTGGCCGGTTTACTTATTCCCATTGGCTTTAAGATTGTTGACTTCAAGGGCTTAAAACACCTATTAAAAGTTCCTAGAGCAGATGCCGTGGTGCTCTTTTTGGTGCTGACCGTAACCACTTTTGGAAGCTTGATTCATGCTGTGGGCATAGGTATCGCCTTGGCTTGTCTGTTGTTCATGAAAAAGTCTGGGGATATTGGAGAAAAAGGTCTCCAAGTGGAACGATTGTCAGATTTGGAAGATGAAAAACCGTGGCAGGATGAAATGGAAATCTACGAAAAGTATAAGGACAAAATCGTTATAAAACACTTGTACGGACCTTTGTTTTTTGGTTTTACATCCTACCTGAAAGATCAGGTAAAAGCCCTGCCGGACGATATCGAATCCGTGATACTCAGAATGGACCGGGTACCTTACATTGACCAATCTGGACTATACACCTTGGAGGATATTATTTTTGACCTTCGTTCCAAAAACATTGAGGTCATTATTGTTGGGCTCAAAGAGCAACCTTGCGACATGCTCAAAGCCATTGATATTATTCCCGATTTGATTCCAGAAGAAGACCTGTTTAAAAATATTGATGATAGTTTCTCCCATTTACGGGAGCAATTCAAATCCTGATGGAAAATTTCCGAATGATGGATAGTAGTATCTTTTATTGGCAATAACCTTTTCATAGCTATAAGAATCAGTTTTAGGAAACTACCGGATGTAACATTTTTTGATTTCTGCATCTAAAGCGCAAATTAAATACAGAAATCATGAAAAAAATCTATCTTCTTTTTACGATCTTACTTTCCTGTGCCACCCAAGCACAGCAGACCGACCAACCCATTCACGTGCAGGTCAGCGGTAGTGGCACACCTATTTTGCTCATCCCCGGTTTTACCGTTCCAGGCGATAGTTGGGAGGCTACCGTCAATCAATTGGAGGAAAACTACGAATGCCACGTGCTTACCCTCGCAGGCTTCGGAGGAAAAAGTCCCATCGAATTCCCTTGGCTGCCAAAAATCAATGCATCCATCGAAAACTACATCCAAGAGAACCAGCTCAACGATTTGACCATTATCGGGCATAGTTTGGGAGGGACCATAGCAACTTGGCTTGCCAGTAGGGAAAACAGCCAGATTGCAAAGCTCATATTGGTAGACGCATTGCCGGCAGCCGGTGCGATGATGATACCGAACTTCGACCCTGAAAACCTAGCCTATGAAAGCCCGTATAACAACCAATTGCTGTCCATGAACGATGCTGATTTTGAAAAAATGGCCCAAGGGATGGCCCAAGGCATGAGCTTACGCCCTGAAGCACAAGAAAAGATCAAGGACTGGATACTATTGTCCGATAGAAAAACCTATGTGTACGGCTACACGGATTATTTGAAGCTGGATATGAGGGAGGATCTCAAGAATATTTCCATTCCGGTAACCATCATCGCAGCCGACAAACCCTATGGCAAGGAAATGGTGACACAAACCTACAAAAATCAATACGCTAACTTAGCCCAATATGATTTGATCATCGCCGAAAATGCCGCGCACTTTGTAATGTTTGACCAGCCGGAATGGTTCATGGAACAAATCCAAAACATAATAGCAGCCCACTAAATGGATATAACAAATCAATTTTCCCAAATATATGAGATGCATGCCCCTAAAGTGTATCGGCTATGCCTGGGGTATGCATCGGGGGACGAAGATTTGGCCAAGGAGTGGCAACAACAAACGTTCATAAAGGTGTGGAACCATCGAAATGCCTTTAAGGGCGACTCGTCCCTGAGCACATGGATTTATAGAATTGCCGTAAATACCTGTTTAAGCGACTTGAGAAAACCAAAGAAACACGTTCCCATCAACGAAGCCATTTTGGAAAATGATGTAACCGATGGGAATTCCGAACAGCGGGATACCCAAATCAAGAAAATGTACCAATGCATCCATAAACTTACCCCAAACAACAAAGCTATCATCCTTCTGGAACTGGAAGATGTACCACAATCCGAAATTGCTGAAATGCAAGGGATTGCATATGGCGCACTTCGAACACGATTGAGCAGAATTAGAAATTCACTTTTAAAATGTATCACCAATGAAAAACGATAATTTATCCCAAATATGGAAAAGTCAGGACAGTGACTTTTCCCTTGATAAGCCTGACTTCATCATTAAAAAGGCCAAAAAACAACGCAACGGACAATTCATCACCATCGCAGTGCTATCGGTGACCCTGATAATTTTGATAAGCTTTACCATCACATACGCCAACGGTAACTGGAATAATTTTACGCTCGGCCTTTTATTGATGATTTCCAGTCTCGCTTTTAGGGTCATCATCGAGTTTATAAGTATGTACCGCAAAGAAAGTCGGCTCATTGCGCTGGACAACGTAGCCTATCAAAAATACCTGAAAACGTATTATCGAATGAGATTGAGGGCAAATTACATCATCACACCCCTTTGTTTTGGCGTGTATATTTTCGGGTTTACCCTGCTGCTGCCCTATTTTAAAAAAGAATTTTCTGTAGGTTTTTATAATTATATTCTTATTTCTGGAATAGTTTCACTTGTTATTGTAGCTTTGATTATCATAAACAGTATTGCAAAAGAACACCGTTTTTTAAGGCAATTGAAAGGAAAGTAGGCAAAAACCGTATGGAAAATACAAAAGGCAGCGCGTATGCACCCCATAAACAGAGAGAGCTATTTTGGTTGCTAGGAAGCATAACATTGGTACTCTTGGGACACTTCCTCCTTTTTGGAAAACAGGGGTTCGTGGAAGGTGGGACGGCCGATATCAATATACACGATACCTATCTCATTTTTCCAAATGTGGATATGATATTACTACTGGGCGTTTTCCTGTTTTTGATCGTGTATTCGGTGCGAACTGTTGGTAGTGCCTTCAAAAATAGAATTGCCAGTCTTATTTGCATGGCAGCTATTATAGGGTTTATAGCATTATTGACAGGGATTCATTCCATAGCACAATCCTTGCTTTTTGAAACTTTGGCAACCGCACTTATTTATGTTCAATTGGTATTATCGGGTTTCTTGGTCTTTATCGGTTTTAAAACTGGGCAACACAGCAGAAAATGACTTGACCCTTGAATGTGGCTCAAATCAGGTTTATATCGATATATATCAGATAGTTTCTTATTGCTTTTTCTTTTCCTCAGGTATTCACTACCTTATCCATACGGGTTCAGGTAATTTTTTGTCCAAAACAACACCTATTCCATGGAGTCATTTCCTGAATCCACCCTACACCGTTTTTCAAGATGACTTTGGAATAGCTAAAAAACTATAATGAATCAATTTTTACAACAATGGGGCGAAGCAGCCTATACCAGCATTGGCTTTTTTTGGATGGCCTTATGGGCTTTCATTTTGGGGTACGCCATCAGTTCCCTCATCCAGATATTTTTAACGGAAAAACGTATGCAGCAAACCATGGGAGACGCTGGCGGAAAAAGTGTGCTGCTTGGCACCTTTTTTGGCTTTATAAGTAGTTCGTGTAGTTTTTCGGCCTTGGCCACTTCCAAGTCGCTGTTTCAAAAAGGGGCAAGTTTTGTATCCTCCATCGCATTTTTGTTGGCATCCACAAACCTTGTGATTGAACTCGGCATCATCATCTCAATTTTTCTGGGATGGCAATTTGTAGTGGGCGAATACCTCGGTGGAACTTTGCTGATTCTTTGCAGTTGGTTGCTCATTCGGTTGATCAACCCCAAAAAACTCATCAAAAAGGCCAGGGAACATTTGGAGGCATCCAGTTCATCATCCATGTCCGATAAGCCCTTAACGGAAAAACTTCGGTCCCAGGAAAGTTGGGCCAAGGTAGGCAAACAATATGCCATGGAATGGAAAATGGTATGGAAGGATGTTACCGTTGGTTTCACCATTGCCGGGATGGTCTCCGCCTTTGTTCCCGATTCGTTTTTTCAAACACTTTTTATCAACACCGGTAACGGAGAGCAGGCATTTTCATTTCTCACCTTGCTGCAACACGTTGTTGTGGGGCCTGTCGCGGCCTTCCTTACTTTTATTGGCTCCATGGGCAATATTCCCTTGGCTGCCCTTCTGTTTGGAAAAGGAGTCAGTTTTGCCGGGGTCATGGCGTTCATTTTTAGTGATCTTGTGGTTTTTCCCGTGCTTCGCATCAATGCGAAATATTATGGCTGGAAAATGTCATTATTCATCCTCTTTCTCTTGTTTACTTCATTAATAGGCGCATCCCTCCTACTGCATTACGGTTTTGACTTTTTCGGTCTAATCCCAGAGAATGTTGGCGAGCAAATCACAGAAAAGGAACATTTTAAAATCAATTACACTTTTTGGCTCAACTTGGCATTTCTACTGGTAACGGGGCTTCTGGTTTACCTCGGATTTGTGAAAGGTAAAAAGGTGAAGCACCACAAAGAGATGGCCCCCAAAAGTCCTCTTCTGGAAAATATATTGAAATGGGCCGCCCTGATTTGTTACGTTTGGTTGATTATCGGTATCCTTTTAAAATTTGGACTTTCGTCATATATTTAATATTGACCTAAGAACCAATGAACCGTCCAAAAATCAATATTTAAAAAACCCGTTTGGACAAGTCCATTGAGTTTTTGACCTTTTTTCTCCTTCTTGGTGCTGCCTTACTCCTTGCCATTTGGTATGCACAAATGCCGGAAAGGGTTCCAATACACTTTAATTGGCCCACAAAAGATCGGAACGGAATGGACTCAAAAGATGTGCTGTGGGCAGGTATCCTAATTTTTTGTTTACTTACGGTAGGTATTTTTAAACTCAATCAATATCCATGGATTTTCAACTACCCTTTTGAGATACATGAAGGTAATGCCGAACGTCATTATCGGATTGCTACGAGGCTACTTCGATGGTTAAACCTGCTATTGGCCATTTTGTGTATTGTTTTGACCGTCCTATCCCTTCTCGATGGCCTTGAGGTATCGAAACATCAATAAATCAAATATGCAGTACATGTTATATGAAATCTTGAAGACACTTAAATCGAATTTGAAGAAAATTAGAAGTAAATAAAACTAAGGTCGTATCTTGACCATAGCTAGAAATGGTTGCCCAATGAAGAAAATCCGTAGCCTCGTATTTGAATACCTACAAATAGCTTTAGCTATTTTGTTGGCCAGTATCGGGTTGAAAGCCTTTTTGCTTCCCAACGGCTTTTTGGACGGTGGGGTTACCGGTATCGCCATTTTATTGGGTGAATTTGTTCCCATCGAAATCTCCTATATTCTCCCTATCATTTCCATTCCTTTCTTTATTCTGGGCTGGCTTACCTTGACCAAAAGGGTGATGATCAAATCCGTAATTTCCGTTTTGGTGCTGGCCGTCGTTATCCATTTTGAAAATTTTGAAGCGGTGACGAACGAAAAGTTGCTCATTGCCATTTTTGGGGGCATTTCTCTAGGAGCGGGCATTGGATTGGCCATAAAAAATGGTGCTGTGTTGGATGGCTCCGAAATATTGGGCATTTACTTGCACGACAAATTCGGTATTCCCATCGGAACCATCATCTTGCTCTTCAATACCGTGCTTTTTGCGATTACGGCATGGCTCATCTCCATAGAAATTGCACTTTATTCCATATTGACCTTTATCATCACGGGAAAAGTAATCGATTTTGTCTTTGAGGGCTTTGAGGATTACATCGGTTTATTGATCGTGAGCCACAAACAAAAGGAAATTCAAGATGAGCTTTTGAACCAAGTGGGATTGGGGATGACCATTTACGGAGGCGTACGTGGATTTGGGAGCCGGGGTGAAATCAATAACGTGGAAGTAATACAAACGGTGCTCAACCGTATTGATTCCAAAAAAGTACATCGGATAGTGGACACGATTGATGAAGATGCGTTTATCATCGAGTTTGAGGTGAACAGCGTAAAAGGTGGAGTTCTTAGAAAATATCTGAGTCGGGAGAAAACCAGAACCTTGTCACCCGACGTTTACAATAAAGATCGGTAAATCCGTCCCCGCTCCATCAAGACTTTTCAAAAAACCAAGAGTGACGGTAGGCAGCTGGCTAAATTCCATAATTTTTATTGTATTTTTCTACCAAGAACAATTGCCCATTGAAACCAGAGCATCAAAAATACCTGGAGAATTACCTTCAACAATTTTCACATCTAACGGCAGAAGAACTGGAATTACTCCAGTCGCAATTATCCATCAAGGAGTATGGCCAAAAAGAGTTTTTCTTTGAAAGCGGAGAGGTTCAGACCACCATGGGCTATGTAAGTGAGGGATTGCTTCGCAGATATTATATTAACGATAAGGGAAAGTCCATTACCACTGGATTTGTAAAAGAAAACGAATACGCAACCGACTACCCTGCCTTTATCCGCCAAAAACCTTCCAAATATCACATGGAATGCCTGGAACCTTGCACCATCATTTTACTTTCATACAAAGATATTCAGCAAGGCTACGAACAATGTAAGAGCAATGAAAGATATGGCCGGCTCATTGCCGAGCAGGTGCTCACAATTCAGACCGATCGTACGGAGAGTTTTCTGTTCGAAACTGCGGAGGAGCGCTATCTTAATTTTATAAAGAACCATCCCGAGCTACTCAATCGGGTAAGCCTCACCCATTTATCATCCTTCTTGGGGATAGAACGTCAATCCTTGAGTCGAATCCGAAGTAAAATTGCCAAAAAGTAAGTTTGTCACATATGTGTCAGGTTAGGCCGAGCATTGCATCGCATCTTTGTTGCATCAAACAAAACAAGATTAACATGATGCCAAGAAATCCATCCTACACATTGACCTTATTTTTATACGTACTCTTCTCCATAGCAGCGTTCAGTCAACAAAACATCCACAAGGATATACAAGAACATACTGAGATGATATTTGACAGCCTTGTAAAGATTCGTCGGGACTTTCACCGACATCCTGAAGTTGGTGGTGAGGAACAACGTACCTCGCAAAAGGTAATCGAATATCTGAGCTCACTTGGTTTGGAAGTTAAAACTGGAATTGGTGGCTATGGGGTTGTTGGTATTTTAAAGGGAGGCAAACCCGGTAAAAAGATAGCATGGCGGGCCGATATGGACGCTATGCCATCCAATGCGCCCGATGTGGTAGCTTTTGCATCGGAAACTGAGGGGGTTCGTCATATCTGCGGTCATGATGTACATACCACCGTAGCACTTGGGATGGCCACTGTTTTGGCAGCGCAAAGGGAACGGTTGGAAGGAACCATCTATTTTGTCTTTCAGCCTTCCGAAGAAAATATAAAAGGAGCCTTGGCCATGATGGACGATGGATTGTTCCAGTTGATCGACCCCGAAGAAATGTATGCCATGCATGTAACGCCATTCCCTGCCGGTACCATTGCTGTAAAACCAGAGGAAATGTTCTCCGACTACAAAAGGGTGGATATCAGATTCAAGGACAATGGCAATACCGAAGCTTTGACGAAATTCGTCAAAAAGCAGGTCCATGGTCTTGAAAATGTTCCCAAAGACAGTAAATTTTGGAACATGCAGAATATGGGCGACCCAGAAATTGGTATTGCGGGCCCCAAATCCATTTACACCGATTACACTACCGTAGATAACAGAAATTTCAGGGTCAAAGAAACGGAGGAAGGTGTTAAAATCAGTGCTTTTTTAAGTTTTAGCGACAAAAAACAGCGGGATGCGGCCTTGCCCGAACTTAAAAAGCGAATTGATGAATCGGATTTTGCCAATGATTTTTTGGGAGCAGAATTGGTACATGTATTTCCCACGCTGGACAACAACGAAAGACTTGTAAACGAAAGTTTGGAACAATTATCAAGTATCTACGGTGAAGATAGGGTGCTTCGCCTGCATGGGGTGGTAGCTGATGGTAGGAGTGATGATTTTGCCTTTTTTCAGCCCAAAGTGCCCAGTGTGTACTTTTTTATGGGCGGCTCCAATTACGAAAAGGGTATCATCGCACAAACACATTCACCATATTTTGCGGTTGATGAAAGCTGTATCCGAACAGGGGTCAACCTATTCGCTTCATTGATGGTGGAACGTTTGGAACAATAAGATTGAAGCATACCGAATATCTAATTTAATTGTGGGATAAGCATCTTTTTGATAGCTTTAGAACTATTATCGCTGCCTATGAAAAAGATTACACTGCTTTTTAGTATCCTTGTCTTAACCGTGTTTGCTGCTTTTGGGCAAAGTTCCAACTTTGTAGGGACCTTCATAAACACTTCGGAAAGTATTTCCATACAATTTAAACGGGTTGGCGATGAATACCACGGTATGCTGGCCGCAGTGGGAGCAAGTTTTGCTATAAGGGCCACAGGTACCGATACTCGGCTGAACGGTCAAATCTACGGTTTGGATGGGCCTGTTCCGTTTGAAGCCAATCTCTCCGGTTTGCAAATGAGCGTTCGTTCCACGGGATACAATGAACCCTTTTATAAGTATTCTGATCTTCACAATTTGGGCAGTTTCGATTTGACCCCCTACATGAGGGATAATAGCGGTGTTTCGGGGAACACTATAAATGGAACCCCCAATCCACCATCACCTGTAAACACTGACGGTCAATACCCTGAACTTGACAACCAAGGGTTGCTGAACATCATTTCCGGAAGTCAGTTGGTTTTTTACCAGCGTACCTCATACGTAAACGATAGCATGGCCAGTTCCATTACCTATGTGAATTTTTGTGCCAATGGTACTTTTTCAATGAACACGGATGGTTCGTTCAGTGTGGAAGGCGATTATGGTGGCAATGCCCAGGGAGCTTCCTATGGAAATAGCTCTGGAACATGGCAACTGGTGTCGTACCAAGGTTCACCAGCGGTTTATCTTCAATATTATAACGGTGATACCAGCATAAATCCCTTCAATGAAAACGAGGTAAAGCAGGGAAGATGGCGTCGTGGAAACACCCAATACGCATTGCAGCGGAACAAAGTCCGCTGCAATTAAGATTTTTAAAGTGAGTAAATAGAAAAATTACTCTCCCATGGCCGCCGCTACGGCAGCAGAAAGTCTTTTGTAGGTTCCATTTTGCAAGCGTTCCCTGATTGCTGAGAAAGCGTCCAAGGTTTCCTCGATATCTTGCATGGTGTGTGTTGCGGTTGGAATCAAACGAAGCAAGATTAACCCCTTCGGAATTACGGGATATACCACAATAGAACAGAAAATCCCATGGTTTTCACGGAGATCCTTCACCAAGGCCATCGCTTCGGGAATACTACCATTTAAGTAAACGGGAGTAACGCAACTGGTGGTTGTACCAATATCGAACCCTCTCTCCTTTAATCCATTTTGAAGTGCGTTCACATTCTCCCAAAGCTTAGCTTTAAGCTCTGGCATGGTACGCAACATATGTAATCTTTTTAAGGCGCCTTTTACGTAAACCATAGGTAATGATTTAGCGAACATTTGCGACCTTAAATTATATTTTAAGTATTCCACAATTTCCTTTTGAGCTGCCACAAAAGCACCGATTCCGGCCATTGACTTGGCGAAGGTGGCCAAATAAACATCAATATCATCCTGAATGCCTTGCTCCTCGCCTGCTCCGGCCCCTGTTTTACCCAAGGTTCCAAATCCGTGGGCATCATCTACCAACAATCGGAACTTGAATTTTTTCTTGAGTGCTACAATCTCCTTAAGGATACCTTGCTCACCGCGCATTCCAAAAACTCCTTCAGAAATTACCAAAATACCGCCACCGGTCTCGCTGGCCAATTTGGTGGCACGCTCCAAATTCTTCTCCAAACTTTCAGCATCGTTATGCTTAAAGGTGAAGCGCTTGCCCATGTGCAAACGAACACCATCAATAATACAAGCATGGCAATCCACATCGTATACAATGATATCGTCTTTGGAAACTAAGGCATCCACCACGGACATAAATCCTTGGTATCCAAAATTGAGCAAATAAGCAGCTTCCTTGTTCACGAACTCGGCCAATTCCTTTTCCAATTGTTCGTGATAATCGGTATGGCCGCTCATCATACGTGCGCCCATAGGATAGGCAGCTCCGTGCTCCATCGCGGCTTCCCCGTCCACTTTCTTGATTTCAGGTAGGTTGGCTAAACCTAGATAGTCATTGATACTCCACGTTATAACGTCCTTTCCTTGAAACTTCATTCTGTTGGAAATTGGTCCTTCCAACTTGGGAAAAACAAAATAGCCTTCAGCCTGTGAGGCCCATTTTCCCAAAGGTCCTTTGTTCTCAATGATTCTATCGAATAAATCTCTCATCTACCTTAATGTTAATTCATCTGCAAAAGTATAGATTTTTACGAACCTTGCATAACGAAATTTTCAGATAAAAAAAACGGCGATGAAATTTCATCGCCGTAGTTGAGGTATTATCGGGTACTGGTTTATTTAATATACTTGATTTCTTCTGGTACTTCTGCGTTTTGGATATCAAAGAAACCCTGATTCTCCATCCACTCATTACTGTATACTTTACTCATGTACCTGGAACCGTGGTCTGGGAAAACTACCACCACATTGCTATCTTCGGTAAATTCTCCTTCGGTATTCAACTGGTACAGGGCTTGGGTCGCTGCACCACTGGTGTAACCGGCGAAAATACCTTCGGTATGGGCCAATTTGCGGGCCATGTGCGCACTTTCACCATCGGTTACCTTAACATATCTGTCAATGGCATTGAAATCGGTGGCGGCAGGTATCAAGTTTTTACCTAAGCCTTCAATTCGGTACGGATATACTTCGTTGTGGTCGAATTCCCCTGTTTCGTGATATTTTTTCAAAACGGAACCGTATGCATCAACACCCAAAACCTTGATGTTGGGGTTTTGCTCTTTAAGATAGCGTGCAATTCCCGAAATAGTCCCTCCTGTTCCGCTACATGCTACCAAATGGGTAATTTGACCATTGGTCTGCTCCCAAATTTCAGGTCCAGTGCTGGAATAATGGGCATCAATATTGAGCTCATTAAAATATTGGTTGATGTATATGGAATTCGGTGTTTCACTATGCAAACGTTTGGCCACCTCGTAGTAGGAACGGGGGTCATCTGCGCTCACGTGCGCTGGACATACATAAACATTGGCTCCCATGGAACGCAACATATCTATTTTGTCAGGTGATGACTTTGAACTTACGGCCAAAATGCACTTATACCCTTTCACGATACTTACCATGGCCAGGCTAAAGCCTGTATTCCCTGAGGTAGTCTCAATAATGGTGCTGCCAGGCTTTAAGATGCCTTTTCGCTCCGCCTCCTCGATGATATGAATCGCAATTCTATCTTTTGCCGAATGTCCCGGATTGAAACATTCCAATTTGGCATAGAAGTTTCCGGTTAGGGGGGCAGTAATTCTGTTTAGCTTAACTAAGGGGGTACTTCCAATTAGGTCTAGGATATTGCTGTGCGCATTTATCTGTTTCTTCATAACTGGTATTAGGTAGGGAACAATACCCTCAAAGATAAGGCATTTGTTCGGTGCAAATGTAACATTTTATTTTTAAAGGGCTTTTCCTTCCAAGTCCAAAATGAAGGCATACTCCTTTGCTGTTTCCTTCAAGGCCTCAAAACGGCCCGATGCCCCGCCATGTCCTGCATCCATGTTGGTATCCAAAAACAACAGGTTATCATCCGTTTTGTACTCTCGCAATTTGGCCACCCATTTGGCAGGCTCCCAATACTGCACCTGTGAATCATGTAGACCTGTGGACACGTACATATGCGGATACGCCCTGGCCTCCACATTATCGTATGGCGAATAGGATTTCATGTAATCATAATATTCCTTTTCGTTCGGATTGCCCCATTCGTCGTACTCGCCCGTGGTCAATGGAATGGTATCGTCCAACATGGTGGTGACCACATCCACAAAAGGTACCGCAGCAATGATACCATGATAGAGTTCCGGCTCCATATTGATGATGGCTCCCATCAAAAGTCCACCGGCAGAACCGCCCATGGCATATAAATGCTCGGAACTGGTATATTTTTGTTCTATCAAAAATTTACTGACATCAATAAAATCAGTGAAGGTATTTTTTTTCTGCAATAATTTTCCACTCTCGTACCAAGGTCTTCCCAAATATTCGCCGCCACGCACGTGTGCGATGGCATAAATAAAGCCACGATCCAACAAACTCAATCGAATGGATGAAAAATAGGGGTCCATGGTAGCTCCATAGGAACCATATCCATATTGCAACAACGGACTGGTACCATCCAAAGGAGTATCCTTGCGATAGATAACGGAAATGGGTACTTTTTTACCATCCCTTGCGGTAGCCCATAACCGCTCTGTTTTGTAGTGGTTTTTGTCGAATTTGCCTCCCAAGACTTCTTGCTGCTTCATAACAGTCTTGGTTCGTGTTTCCATGTCAAAATCAATAACGGCGTAAGGCTCGCCCATTTCATTGTAGTAATACCGAAGCACTTTGGTATCAAAATCCAAATTCACCGAAGGTCCTGCTACATAGGTTTCGCTTTCAAAAGGCAAATAATAACTGTCTGAACCGTCCCATTTGGCAATTTTCATTTGGCTGAGCCCGTTCCTGCGTTCGGTGACCACATAATAGTCCCTGAAAATTTCAACATCTTCCAACAATACCTCTTCATCATGCGGAATAAATTCTTCCCAATGTTCTGATGAGGTGTTGTTTTCACTCGTTTTCATCAATTTAAAGTTGGTCGCACCATCCCTATTCGTCAACACATAAAAATCACCCTCAAAATGGGAAATGGAATATTCCACGCCTTTTTCACGTGGCGAAAAAACCTTGAATTTTCCATTGGGATCATAGGCATCCAAAAAGCGATATTCGGAAGTAAGCGTGCTACTGGAACCGATAACGATATAATCACGGGATTTGGTCTTGTACACGAAAGTGTTGTAAGTGGAATCCTTTTCGTGAAAAACCAGCTCATCTTCATCAGATGAGGTACCCAAAACATGCTTAAAAATTTTATCTGACCGAAGGGTTACCGGATCTTTTTTGGTGTAGAAAAGCGTTTTGTTATCGTTGGCCCAGACGGAACTTCCGGTAGTGTTCTCAATGATATCCGGGAATATTTCGCCCGATTCCAAGTTCTTTATTTGAATATTGTATTGCCTTCTGGATATGGTATCCGTTCCAAAGGAAGCCAATTTGTTATCTGGACTGATGGAAACGCCCCGAAGGTTGAAATATTCGTGTCCTTCGGCCATTTGGTTGCAATCGAACAACAACTCTTCTTCGGCTTCCAAGCTCCCCTTTTTTCTGGAATAAATGGGATACTCTTTGCCTTCTTCGTAACGGGTAATGTACCAATAACCGTCCAATTGATAAGGAACGGACTCATCATCTTCTTTGATTCGGGCCTTCATTTCCTGAAAAAGTTCCTCCTGGAATTTTTGGGTATGGGCCGTCATTTTTTGGAAATACTCGTTTTCCGCATTCAGGTAGTCGAGCACCTGTTGGTCTTCCCGATTGTTCATCCAATAGTAGTCATCGATTCTGACATCACCGTGTTTTTCGAGCTTTGTTGGATGCTTTGGGGCTACAGGCGGAGTAATATTCATGGCTTCGTCTTTGTTGTTCTTGCAAGCGGTGGCAAAAATAAGGCATAAAACCAGAACAGATATTCTTGAAATCATTTGTTTCATGGAAAGTGTTTTGGCCAATTTACTACTTTTGTCCTTACGTTTGACAAATAGTAAAGCACGGCTTGTTTTGATAGTGAACGGACAAGCGAAAATTCTAAAGATATGTTTGGAGATTTAATGGGAATGATGGGCAAAATCAAAGAGACCCAAAAGAAAGTGGAAGCAACCAAGGAACGATTGCATACGGTAATGATCGATGAGACGTCCTCTGATGGATTGCTCAAAGTGACCTTAACAGCAAATCGTGAGATTAAATCCATCAGTATTGGCGATTCTTTATTGGAAGACAAGGAACAACTGGAGGATTATTTGGTGTTAACCCTAAATAAAGCCATTGAAAAGGCTACTAAAATTAATGAAGCTGAATTGGCGGCTGTAGCCAAGGAAGGCATGCCCAACATTCCGGGAATGGATGCTTTTATGAAATAATCCTCGTGAGATATTAGTATTGAGACACTAGATTTTAGAATTCAGTCGTCCGTTCGAGTGTTTACGTAGGAAACGTATCGAGTAGTGGCGTTTTATCCTATACTTTTCAACACTTTTAGGAAATGCTGGTGCATGCTATCGGTGTAATCCAAATGGGTAACTATCCGCAGTTTGCCCTGACCCATCCCAATGATGGAGACCTTATGTTTGGTCAATTGCTCCAAAAATGCTTCGGATGACATTTTATCCTCGTTGATTTCAAAAATGATGATATTGGTCTCGATGGGCTCCACCTTTTTGATAAAATCCAGGGTCTGGAGTACCTCCCCTATTTCTTTCGCCTTTTGATGGTCTTCCGCTAGTCGGTCTATGTTATTGTCCAAAGCATAGATGCCAGCAGCCGCCAAATAGCCTGATTGGCGCATACCTCCCCCAAAAACTTTTCGGATGCGAAGCGCTTTGTCGATATGGTCCTGACTCCCTACCAATACAGAGCCAACAGGGCATCCCATACCCTTGCTCAAACATACACTAATGGTATCGAACAACGAGCCGTAGGCTTTTGGGTCTTCTCCTTTTTTCACCAAAGCGTTCCAAAGTCGGGCACCATCCAAATGGTATTTTAGATTGTGCTTATCACAAACGCTGCGGATTTTCCTCAATTCCTCAAAATCCCAACAGGCTCCGCCTCCTTTGTTGGTGGTATTCTCGATACAGACCAAAGTGGTCAATGGGCTGTGATAAAAATCTGGTGGATTGATGGAGGCTTCCACCTGTTCGGCCGTCATCATGCCGCGATGGCCGTCCACCAACTTACAGGAAACCCCACTGTTGAAACTAACGCCTCCTCCCTCGTAATTATAGATATGGGCATACTTGTCACAAATCAGCTGATCTCCGGGCTGGGTATGTAGTTTTATTGCTGTTTGATTGGTCATAGTGCCACTGGGAAAAAAGAGCGCAGCTTCCATCCCAAAATAATCGGCAACCTTGGCTTCCAGTTCATTGACCGTAGGGTCGTTTTTAAAAACATCATCCCCTACTTTTGCATTCATCATGGCCTCCAACATTCCCGCCGAAGGTCGAGTGACCGTGTCACTTATTAAGTTTATTTCCATAAAATTGTTTAGTCCATACAGTCCATTCCAATAGGTGACCCATCGGGTATTGTGGACACTGGAATAAGTTTGAATTCTGAAGGTTCTTTCATAAAGGCGTCAATACGCCTTACCATTTCCGCTGAAATTGCATTTTTACCATCTGTCAGCAATTGGGTCTTAAGATTGTCCAACGCTTCATTGGCGACGGCATTTACCTGTGGATGAACGGCATTGTGAGCCGCAAGATTCATTAAATGATACAATACCCTAAAATTAATGGTATGCTGCACTTCTTCTTCGTAGTCATCCCGATGCGAGCGATCTATGGTCGCTTTAATTGTTTCATCCAATACTTCCTTGAGTCCCATTTGATTTTTATCCAAACTCTTTTGCTGAATCAATCGGGAAGCCCGTTCTGGGTGCAACAATAATTCCAACGTCATGTCGGCCGCTGTCTCGGCCACAGAAAGTGCATCAAAACTAACGCCAGTGCGACCTTTGAAAGATTCCCTGGAACGATTAAAACCGATGGCACGTGGCGGAAATAGGTCCAATTTATCCTTGGGTACCGCAATGACTTCGGCATCCAACGTTTTTAATATGGACTCCAAAGCTTTCTCCTGAACCGCTTGGTTAACCGGTTTTACCGGGGTTTGTCCACCTCCTTTTACGGCATAGTTATAATCCAATCCGCCGATGACTTTGGAAACTGCTTCGGTTTGGTACCTGTGGAAAAAGTAAATTGGTACGAATACATCTTCGAGTACCGAATACGTCTCTCCAGTCCTTATGTTGTCCACAGAAAAGTTTTGGATCGCCTTTTTTCGGATTTCCAACATTTTTTCCAGTTCTTCACTGGCAATTTTACCATTGTCCCACAAATGGGCCAAGGCGTGGGCTCCTCCTTGTGGACGCGCATCCTGATCAGAAATATAGCGCAGTCCTTCCTGCTGTGCTTTCTCCAAAATAGCGTTCAAGGCTTCCTTCTCGTTGGTGCCACTGGGGAAGTCGGAATAGGCATAGGCTACGGTAACTTTGTCCCACTCTCCAATACCGGTATCGTAGGCATTTTCAAAACTGATATCTCCTCCTTTGAGCTCAAATTGTGGATGTGGATAATCCATTACAGAAGCCCTGTTATTGGTACTTGCCGCAAAGTTGTGGGCAAACCCGAGGGTATGTCCTATCTCGTGTGCGGAGAGTTGGCGTATTCTTGCAAGGGCCAACTCCAACATGGGTTGATAATTATCATCTCTTTCCGCAAACGGTTGGTTCATCAAAGCTTGTGCGATCATAAAATCCTGACGGATTCGAAGACTTCCCAAGCTCACGTGACCTTTCAGGATTTCTCCTGTTCGTGGATCTACCACGCTGGCTCCATAGCTCCATCCCCTTGTGGAGCGGTGCACCCATTGCACTACATTGTAGCGAACATCAAGAGGGTCGGCATCATCGGGCAATATTTTCATTTGAAAGGCATCCTTATAGCCAGCAGCTTCAAAGGCCTGATTCCACCATTTTCCACCATCCAATAGTGCGGAACGTATGGGCTCCGGTGTCCCGTTATCCAAATAATAAATGATGGGCTCAACAGCTTCACTTACTTCGGCATTGGGGTCTTTCTTTTGCAAACGGTGTCTTCTAATGAATCGCTTCACCAAGGATTCCTGAACCGGTGTCGCATAATCATAATACGAAAAAGGATAACCGCCACTTCGTGGGTCATATTCCCTTTTTTCAAAATTATCATCCGGTAATTCAATCAAGGAATGGTGCTGCGCCACGGTGACCAAGCTGGGCGTTGGTGTCACGGAACGTATCCATGCACCTTCTGGTTCGCCTTTAAAGGTAAGGGTTACATCGAACTCCACATTTTTTGGAAATGCCTTGGTACGGTCAAAGGCCCATGCGCTTTTGGATTTGTCCAAGCTGTACGAACCCTGTTTGCCCCGTTTCAATCGGTTGGAAACCCCATGGGCATCGCGCATCAAAAAGTCCGTAAAATCTATGAGATAACTGCCTTTGGATTCCTCTACGATTTCAAATCCTTCCAAAATCGATTTGGCAAAAGCCTGTTCCACCGATTTTCTTTCCAGTTCATTATCGGTAATGGCCCGGAACTCCAAATTGGGCTGTACCAGTAAGAGTTTTTTGCCTGCCTTACGGAAGAAAACCACCTGTTCGTTGCCCAATTGACCGCGATCTAGGCCAATATCGTTGCTGCCGATACCGCTACTGAGGGAATACACATATAAAAAATCCTTCTCCAAATCATCCACTTGCAGATAGATCTTATCGGTGGAATCGTCATAATAAAAATCAAAATAGCCCTTGAATTTCTGAAAATCCTTGGTCTTTTCGAATGTTTGGGCCCCGAGGGAGGCACAAATAAAGTAGCAAAGGGCGATGAGTGTAGTAGTGTTCTTCATGAGCTGGTTGAATTAGTGCCTTAAAAATATGGAAATCATTTTAAAGTTCACCTGCCAAAAAATAGTACGGCGATTAAAAAAGGAAATTCATAAAATCTAACCTGCCCTATTGCAGATTTTTATTTTTTGTGACTTTACTGTTCCCTTTTTCTATTCGAATAGTATTGAAGATATCTTAAGGTCATGTGCCGAAAGAAACTTATTTTTACCTCAAAATAGATTACATGGTAACCACAGATCAGCAAAAAGATCTTATTGAGCGCCTTGGTGCGTTAAGGAGGTATCTTTGACATCGATGCCAAACATATTGAAATAGAGAACGAGGAAGAAAAAACCCTCGCTCCCGGTTTTTGGGACAATCCGCAAGAAGCCCAAAAACAAATGCAATCCATCAAATCCAAAAAGAAATGGGTAGAAGACTTTGAGGAGGCCAAAACTCTGGTCGGTGACCTTGAGGTCCTTATGGAGTTCCTACAAGCTGGGGAGGTTTCCGAAGAGGAGGTCTCCAAGCAGTTTGATAAGGCTACTGACGCCATCGAAAAATTGGAGTTCCGCAACATGCTTTCGGAAGAAGGTGATGAACTGACCGCCGTGCTCCAAATCACCGCTGGGGCCGGGGGAACGGAAAGTTGCGACTGGGCGTCCATGCTCATGCGCATGTACATGATGTGGGCCGAAAAGAACGGTTATAAAATCAAGGAACTCAACTACCAAGAGGGTGATGTGGCGGGGATAAAAACGGTAACCCTGGAAATTGAAGGGGAATACGCCTTTGGCTGGCTAAAAGGAGAAAACGGGGTGCATCGTTTGGTGCGCATATCCCCTTTTGATAGTAATGCGAAGAGACACACCTCCTTTGCATCGGTGTATGTGTACCCACTAGTGGACGACAGCATTGAAATTGAGGTGAATCCTTCCGAAATCGAAATCACAACGGCACGTTCCAGTGGTGCGGGCGGACAAAATGTGAACAAGGTGGAAACCAAGGTGCAGTTGGTGCACAAACCTACCGGAATCCAAATTTCCTGTTCCGATTCCCGTTCGCAACACGATAACAGGGCAACGGCCATGAAAATGCTGAAATCGCAGCTTTATGAAATCGAACTGCGCAAAAAGCAGGAGGCCCGGGCCGAAATCGAATCCTCTAAAATGAAGATTGAATGGGGGTCGCAGATTCGTAACTACGTGATGCATCCCTACAAATTGGTGAAGGATGTGAGAACCGGGGAAGAGACCGGTAATGTGGATGCCGTTATGGATGGCGATCTGGATGCATTTTTAAAGGCCTATTTAATGATGATGGGGCAAAAAGAAGAACAAGATTAAAATAAAGACATGATTAAGATTTATCATAATCCAAGATGTAGAAAGTCCCGAGAAGGTCTGGCCATTTTGGAAAAGTCAGGCAAGGCATTTGAAGTGGTCAAATATCTTGATGATGTACCCAGTAAAGAGGAACTGAAGACCTTGATTGCGTATCTGGGCATTGCTCCGATTGACCTAGTTCGAAAAACCGAGGCGATTTGGAAGGAAAAGTTCAAGGGAAAAACGTTGACGGACGAGGAAGTGATCACAGCCATGGCAGAAAATCCAAAACTGATTGAACGACCCATTGTTGTAAACGGAAAAAAAGCGGTTGTTGGCAGACCGCCAGAGAACATTTCCAACTTACTATGAGCTTGATAGCCAGTTACATTTAACACCGTTTCCAAGGGTTTTTTCAACCTAAATACTATCTTTATCCCATGAAAAGAAAACAAATCCTCTTCTATATCACTCTTTTGACGGGTATGCTTTGTATAAACGATTTGTCCGCGCAATTTGGCTATGGGTCGCCTTATGGCAACCGCAGTATGTACGGCAGGGGCAGAACCTCAATACCCCAAGCGGGACCTGTGGAAACCCAAAAGGAGGAGACACCCCCAACAGCGGAAGAAATTGTGGATTCACAAATGCCTTCCATCACGGAAGCCCTTGAATTGGACCCTTTTGAACAGGCCGTGGTACGCACCTCATTGGTTCAATCCGTACAACAGCGTATCGAACTTCAAATATTGCAATTGGAACCTCTTAAAATGAAAGAAGAGGTAGAAAAAATCAAAAGGCGTCAAGATGCAGAACTGAAGGCCGGACTTCCCGAAGATAAATTCGAGGCCTTTATGGAGCTACAGGAAAACCAATTCAAGGCCAAGAGGAAAAAAAAGAGAAAAAAGGACAAAAAAGACAAGGGTTAACAATTCTTTAAGGTCATTCGCAGGCTCAATTCCGTTGTTGAGGGATTAATATTTTATGTGCATTTATTTTCTGTCAATTTTGTGGCATAAAAATCAAACTATGCACAGGATATTTATCCCGTTATTGCTTCTGACCCTTACCACGTTTCAAAGTGTAGCACAGCAAAATCGATCATCCATTACCCTTTCTGGGAAGGTTGTCGATTCCGAATCAGGTCAACCCTTGGAGTATGCCACTTTTGTGCTGCAAAATGCGGACAGTCCAGATCAAGTTACCGGAGGTATTACCGACCTTTCGGGTGAGTTTGAAATCGAAACTGCTCCTGGAAAATATAATATTCGTGTAGAATTCATTTCCTACAAAACCTATTCCCTTCAAGCACAAACTTATAATTCAGATACCAACTTGGGCACTATCACCCTATCGCCAGATGTGGCACAACTCGCAGAGGTAGAAGTAGTAGGCGAAAAAACCACTGTTGAGGTGCGGTTGGACAAAAAAGTATACAACATAGGTAAGGACATCACCACTAGCGGCGGAAACGTCAGTGATGCACTCGGGAACATTCCTTCGGTGTCTGTTGATGTTGAAGGAGGCATCAGCCTTCGTGGAAATGATAACGTACGTATTCTTATTAACGGTAAGCCATCTGCCTTGGCAGGTTTTGGGTCTACCGATATATTACAACAATTACCTGCCGACGCCATTGAAAAGGTCGAAGTAATTACCAGTCCTTCGGCCCGTTATGATGCAGAGGGTACGGCAGGTATTCTTAACATTGTCCTTAAAAAGGAGAAAACCCTTGGAATCAATGGTTCCATCAATGCAACTATTGGTGATCCGTTGAATGCCAGGGTAACCTCCAATTTTAATATCCGGACAGAAAAATTCAATATTTTCAATACGCTGGGATACTTTAAAAGAAAACCCCCAGGAAATGGATTTTTCGACAACAGATATTTAACCGACTTAAGTGATTTTGACCGAATCATTGAAGACAGGGACATCAACCGCGATGATAATGGTTTGAGCCTGAACATTGGAATGGAGTATTTTTTGACCGAGAAGTCCTCCGTAACCGGTAGTTTTTTCTACCGATGGTCCGATGAGAACGATTTGACCGAAAACGACAACCAACGTTTTATGGACGGCGAATTGAGCAGCAGAACCTTTAGGACCGAAAATCAGCTTGAAAACGATAATAGTTATCAAGTTTCCTTTAACTACACCAACCGTTTTAATGATGATGGGCACGAATTGACGGCAGACTTTCAATATTCGTATGACGATGAGGATGTACTGACAGAAATCCAAGAAAGCAATATCGTACCCAACACTGATTTGTTGGCAAGGGAAAATATTTACGAAATCCAGACCCAAGATGATATTTTGGCCCAAATCGATTATGTGTTGCCTATGGGCGATGCACAATTTGAGGCAGGTTACCGTGGTACGTTTGAAAAAGAGGTGAGCGATTTTCAGTTGGACACCTTGAACATTGGAACAGGTGAATTTGCAACCAACAGGGATTTGACCAACATCTTTACCTATCGCGAAAACGTAAACGCCATTTACACCCAATACGGAAACAAGTATGGTAAAATTTCGATGTTGCTTGGTCTTCGTTTGGAAAACACAGAGCTTATTGGTAGCGTGGATTCCACTATTGATGGCGAGGCCTTGCAGGAAATTGTGGGCCAAGATGTGGATTTGAATTTTGATAAGAATTACTTAGGACTTTTTCCAACAGTGAACCTTATCTATGAGATTTCAAAAACGGAAAACATCTCCCTGGGTTATAACCGTAGGATCAATAGGCCAAGAGGGTGGTTTATCAATCCATTCCCGTCCCGTTCAAGTAGGACCAATGTTTTTCAGGGTAACCCAGACTTGGACCCAGCCTTTGCCAATGCATTTGATTTGGGATATTTGAAGCGTTGGAAAAAATTGACGCTTACCACATCGGTGTATTATCAAAGAGAAACCAATTCCTTTGAGCGTATACAGGAGGAGACCGGGGAAATCACTTCGGACGGTATTCAAATAATTCGTTCGGTTCCCATTAACCTTTCTACCAACGAACGTATCGGTGCCGAAGCGGGAGCTATTTACAACCCTGCTAAATGGTGGCGCATAAATGGAAGCTTTAACTTCTTTACGTTTAGTTCCGAAGGAACTTTTAATGGAGTGGATTTTGGGGCAGAGAACACCAGCTGGTTTGCAAGAATGAGCTCCAAATTTACCTTGCCCAAGAAAATAGACCTTCAGTTGAACTCTTTTTACATGGGTCCCACACAAAATGCCCAAACGGAGAACAAGGGTATGTTCTCCCTTAACTTGGCCATTAGCAAAGATTTGTTCAAGGATAACGCAACCGTTTCCTTAAATGTCAGCGATGTTTTTAACACCAGAAAGCGAATGTCGTTTACGCAGACCCCTACTTTTACCTCCGATAGTGAATTTCAATGGAGACAAAGGCAGGTGAACCTATCCTTTATTTACAGATTTAACCAACCAAAGGAACAACGTCGTCGCGGAGAGGACAGACAAGGTGGAGGTGATGATGATGAGGGACAATATTAAGAAACGGTAGAGTTCCCCCGAAACTTGAACAGAAAAAGCAGCCGAATGGCTGCTTTTTTTATTTTGTCACTCCGTACATGAACCCAAATTATGGGGCAAAAAAATAGCCTTCGATCATACGAAAGCTAAATAGTGGATAAAAAAAAGGAGCCAATTGGCTCCTTAAATATATTTATTCTTCGAGTTGGGCACGTTTGGCCTCTCGTCTTTCTTTGAACATCTCCCTAAGGTTTCCAATCAACCAGTAAGGTACCACGAAGGTCAACAGGAATATCATCAACCAAAAACCGATTGTCAAAATTGTTAGAAACGCTAAAAAGCCTAAATATTGGTCAAATTCGAACATCTTTACTCCTTTTGTTTTAACAAAGATACTTTCTTCTTATCAAAAAAAGCAAATGCTAGGGCAAAAAAAGTGTATTTATTGCCATCAATTACCATATAAATACCCGATATCCTACCTTTGTGAAACAAAATTTTAAACTATGGGTTTTAGGATTGAAAAAGATACGATGGGCGAGGTAAAAGTACCCGCCGACAAATATTGGGGAGCCCAAACGGAGCGTTCCCGCAACAACTTTAAAATTGGGGCCCCTGCATCCATGCCCTTGGATGTGGTTTATGGTTTTGCCTATCTCAAGAAAGCGGCCGCTTTTACCAACCACGAATTGGGCGTGTTGAGCCAAGAAAAAAGGGATTTGATTGCACAAGTATGCGACGAAATACTCGAAGGCAAACATGATGCCCAGTTTCCATTGGTTATTTGGCAAACCGGTTCGGGTACCCAAAGCAACATGAACGTAAACGAAGTGATTGCCAACCGCGCTCATGAAATTGCGGGCAAGAAAATCGGGGAAGGCGAAAAAACCATCCAGCCCAATGATGATGTGAATAAAAGTCAGTCCTCCAATGATACCTTCCCTACGGGAATGCATATCGCAGCCTACAAAAAAATAGTGGACGTCACCATTCCCGGGGTAGAGCAATTAAGAGATACGTTGCAGAAAAAATCCGAGGAATTCAAGGATGTGGTAAAGATTGGAAGGACCCATTTGATGGATGCCACTCCCCTAACCTTGGGACAAGAGTTTTCGGGCTATGTTTCCCAATTGAACCATGGCTTGAAAGCTTTGAAAAATACACTTCCCCATTTGAGCGAATTGGCTTTGGGTGGTACTGCGGTAGGTACGGGCCTAAACACCCCTAAAGGGTATGATGTTCTCGTTGCCAAATATATTGCCGAGTTTACTGGAAAACCATTCGTTACTGCTGGTAACAAATTTGAGGCGTTGGCCGCGCACGATGCCATCGTGGAAAGTCATGGTGCCTTAAAACAACTAGCGGTTTCTTTGAACAAAATTGCGAATGATATCCGTATGATGGCCTCTGGACCTCGTTCCGGTATCGGGGAAATCATTATTCCTGCCAACGAACCTGGAAGTTCCATTATGCCCGGAAAGGTGAATCCCACCCAGTGTGAGGCATTGACCATGGTCTGCGCACAGGTGATGGGGAACGATGTGGCCATTTCCGTTGGTGGTACGCAAGGACATTACGAACTGAATGTTTTTAAACCGATGATGGCTGCCAATATTTTGCAATCTGCCCAATTATTGGGCGATGCCTGCGTAAGTTTTGATGAAAACTGTGCCGCCGGTATTGAACCCAACCACGAGACCATTAAAACCTTGTTGAACAACTCTTTGATGTTGGTTACTGCCCTTAACACCAAAATCGGGTACTACAAAGCGGCCGAAATTGCCAACACCGCCCATAAAAATGGCACTACCTTAAGGGAAGAGGCCGTTAACCTTGGATATGTGACCCCAGAGGAATATGATGAATGGGTGAAGCCCGAAGATATGGTAGGCAGTCTTAAATAGAGAAATGCCAATCTTAGAAATAGAAAAAGGCCCGTCCAAAATTGGACGGGCCTTTTAATTTATGGTGATAGTGTGTTTACTATTTCAATTCGAAGCTAGATGTACCCAATAGTTTCAATTGGTTGTCATACACATTTACCATGTAATTCCCTTCTTGGAAATCACCACTTGGCTTATTAATGTAGTCACATACATCCAATGCATCGTTCTCGTAGTAGAAGTTGGTTCCTTTACTGTAGGTTAAGGAGTTACCTTCTTCTGTGGTCTTGGTCAAACCTTCGCCCAGTACATTGCCTTGTGGCCCAAGAACTTCAATGTAGAATTCTCTGTCACCAGCCTCAGCGATTACGTTATCGGCAATGGTAAAGCAAACTTTAAATTTATCGGTAGCTCTGGCTCTTCTGGTAGAAACCAATTTACCGCTGTTTCTTTCTTTAATGGCATCAACACTGATGGTGCTCAAGTTAAGCGCAGAACCTCTTTCCACGGCATCGGCCAATTGAGTGTTCTGGATGATCAAAGAATCGTTGAAAACGGTTTGTTGCTCCAATTCGGCAAAAGTGCTGTCTCTTTGCATGGCCAACAAGCTGTTGGACTGTGTCAAGGAATCAACTTGCTTTAACAGCTTCTCTCTTTCAGCTTTAAGCACGCTCACTTGTCTTCTATATCTTGAAAGTGTAGCGATGTCTGCCTTCATGCTGCTAACAGAATCGATATACTTTGCGATGTTGTCCCTAGCGGCAACCAACTCTTCGTTGGTGGCATTGCTTTCCAAAATTGCTTTGTCGTACTCAGACTTCAAATTGTTCAAATCCTCTACAACCAATTCCTTCTCTTGGGTAAGGGCTTGTGTAGTTTTCTTTTTATCTTGGTACAGACTTACCGTGTAAATAATAGTTCCCAAAAGAACTACACCCAACAGACCAGCAATTACTTTCAATCCGTTATTGTTATTTTTTGTTTCAGTCATAACTTTTTGTTTTAATTGATTTTGCGTTTAAGGTTTTTTAATCAATCATGTTCAGTTTATATACGCATAGTATTTTGGTTTGGACTATTTGGATGAAATATTCTTTGAAAAAAATTACAATTCTCTCCGTAATCCCTTATTTTTAAGGGTATCTAAAAAATAAAGATGAAAAGAAAATTCTTGATTACAGCCACAGCATTGCTCCTTGTTCTGAATTCCTGTAAGGAGAAAACCGAAAAAAAGGACTCCTCCACCGAAATGGAAGAAACGGTCACTGAAATGACGACCACTACGGACCCTGCCAAAATCACGCCTATTGAACACGCCACTGCGGTAGTCGAATGGGATGGACATACCATATATATAGATCCTGTTGGTGGCGAAGCTGCTTTTGAAGGGCAACCATCACCGAATATGATATTTATTACAGATATACACGGTGACCATTTTAATCCCGAAACCCTAAACGCATTAAATCTGGAAGGGGTTCAAATTGTTGCTCCCGAAGCTGTGAAAATGCAAATGGAGGAAAACCTATCATCCATAACCACTGTCATCAATAATGGTGAAACCAAGGAAATGGCAGGGTTCACAGTAAAGGCCATTCCCATGTACAACCTTCGTGAAGAAGCCAAAGACTTTCACGTGAAAGGCAGAGGAAATGGCTATGTCTTTACGTTCGGTGATGAACGCATCTATTTTTCGGGCGATACGGAAGATATTCCAGAAATGCGCGCATTGGAAAATATCGACAAAGCTTTTGTCTGCATGAACCTTCCCTACACCATGACCGTGGAAAGCGCTGCGGATGCCGTGTTGGAATTCAAGCCGGACCAAGTGTATCCGTATCACTTTAGGGGAAGACCCGAGGTGAGCGATGTGGAAAAATTTAAAGCGCTGGTAAACCAGGGTGACTCCTCCATTGAGGTGGTGCAATTGGACTGGTACCCGAACGAAGATTACTAGTCAAATGAAATAATGTCCTAACTTCACCGTTAGCATTACGAACTTAACAACCAAATCAAATACACTTTAATATGGTTCCCAAATCCCATGTTCTAGTAGTTTTTGTGCTGATTTTTGCGGCGCAAGCTACCTATGCCCAATGTGATAATTTCTATTCAAAAGTTACCTATGCGCTGAGCCATGGCAAAAAAGCGATGGAAGCCACCAACTTTGAACATCAAATGTATTATGCCGAAAGAGCTTTGACAGCTTTGGAAAAATCAGAAGATTTTATGGCGGAATGCAATTGTGACAAAGCTAAGAACAAAACCTTGGATGCCATGGAAACCTTGGACAAGGCTGTTGAACCGATTGATTGGGAGGCTGGTCGATTCTTTACCAAAAAGGCCGTTGGCGAAATCAATGAATTGATTACCATCATCGATGAATGCACACTCGGTACTTCCAGCACTGTTGAAGAAACCGTAAGTTTTTCGGAAGAAACCGAAGATGCAGAGCCAACCACCGAAACAGCTTCCGTGGCTGCCATGGAAATGGAAATGATCAAAGTCTTTGAAAAACACGCCGATGACAAGCTCAAATTGGCAGAACAAGCCATTGACCAATTGATAGAGCTTTCCAATTCCATTGGTCCGACTGCTGCTGGGGAAGACCCGAACAGTTTATCGGCGCATCAAAGAGCTTATCTTGAAAAAGCCAAAAGATTATTGGAGGAAGGTATCAAAAATCTCGGTAGAGCAGAATAATTCCTCCATTCCTATTAACGAATCAATTTTTTGTACTTGATACGCTTGGGCATGATATCTGTTCCCAAGCGTTTCTTTTTATTTTCCTCGTAATCCGAGAACGAACCTTCGAAGAAATACACTTGTGAATCTCCTTCAAAGGCAAGAATGTGGGTACAAATTCTATCCAAGAACCATCTGTCGTGGGAAATGATTACCGCGCAGCCCGCAAAGTTTTCCAAACCTTCTTCCAGGGCACGCAAGGTATTCACATCCAAATCGTTGGTTGGCTCATCCAATAGCAACACGTTACCCTCTTCTTTTAAGGTCATCGCCAAATGCAGTCGGTTACGTTCCCCTCCGGAAAGCATATTTACCTTCTTGTTCTGCTCACTTCCAGAAAAGTTAAAACGACTCAAATATGCCCGAGAGTTCACCTGCTTCCCTCCCATCATAATCAGTTCCTGACCATCGCTGAAGTTTTCCCAAATGGTTTTTTCAGGATCTATATTGGAATGTGACTGGTCTACATAGGCCAACTTAGCAGTATCCCCAACGATAAATTCTCCTTTATCGGGAGTTTCTTCTCCCATGATCATTCTGAAAATGGTGGTCTTTCCTGCTCCGTTGGGCCCAATAATACCCACAATACCGGCCTGTGGCAGTTTAAAGTTGAGATTTTCATACAACAATTTATCGCCAAAAGCTTTGCTTACATCCTTGGCCTCGATAACATTCGTACCTAAACGGGGACCATTGGGAATGTAAATCTCCAACTTCTCCTCCATCTGTTTTTGGTCTTGGCTTAGGAGCTTATCATAATTGTTCAAACGGGCCTTTTGTTTGGCCTGTCTTCCCTTGGCCCCTTGGCGCACCCATTCCAGCTCTCGCTCCAATGTTTTTTGACGCTTGCTTGCCTGTTTGCTCTCTTGCTCCAAGCGTTTGGCCTTTTGGTCCAACCAGCTGGAGTAGTTGCCTTTCCATGGGATTCCTTCGCCCCGGTCGAGTTCCAATATCCATCCTGCTACATTATCCAAGAAATAACGGTCGTGGGTCACGGCAATTACGGTTCCTTTATATTGCGCCAAGTGGTGCTCCAACCAATGCACTGATTCGGCATCCAAGTGGTTGGTAGGCTCATCCAATAGCAAAACATCGGGTTCTTTCAACAACAAACGGCATAAGGCTACCCTTCTTCGCTCACCACCAGAGAGTACACTGATTTTTTTATCTGATTCTGGGGTCCGGAGCGCATCCATGGCGATCTCCAACTTCGTATCCAACTCCCATGCATTGGAGGCATCTATCTGATCTTGCAGGGCCGCCTGCTTGTCCATCAACTTTTGCATCTTGTCCGGGTCCTCGTACACCTCTGGCAGACCGAACATATCGTTGATTTTGTTGTATTCGTCCAAAATGGCGACGGTTTCGGCAACGCCCTCCTTCACCACCTCGAGTACGGTCTTGTTTTCATCCAATTGTGGTTCCTGTTCCAAGTATCCGACGGAATACCCAGGAGAGAAAACCACATCGCCCTGATAGTTCTTATCTACCCCGGCAATGATTTTCAACAAGGTGGATTTACCCGAACCATTGAGACCCAAAATCCCGATTTTGGCCCCGTAGAAAAAACTTAGGTAAATATTTTTGAGTACGGGGGTATTGGCCGATTTATAGGTCTTGGTTACCCCAGACATGGAAAAAATGACTTTCTTATCGTCTGACATCTACTTAAAAATTAAATTGTTTGTGAAAAGAGGCTACACTCGTCCTTTTAAGGCGTTGAACACCCATGCTACGGCAAAAAAACCTATTCCTACGGCAGCGAAACCATATCCTGCCACTTCATCATACTTAAACGCTCCAAGTGCAATCATTCCCAAGCCGACCAAAATCATGATCCAAGTCGCGTAGGCCAGCACTGTATTCTTATTCATTCCCATTGTGTATATTTCTGAAGAGGTTCAAATATCGGAAAAATCGGGATAATGTAAAGTTATTATTAAGGATTATGTTTCAAAAGGAAAGCTTACTCCGCATTTATTCCGTACACTGTCCAACAACTCAGCCAAATCCAAGCTGTTTTGATGTGACCAGAGGTCACTTTCTATGGTATTGTTCCGCAAACATTGGTGCACTTCCAAGATCTCGTAGTAGTACCCGATGCCTTTTAAAGGAAGATCAACCTTGGAACTTTCATCATTTTGAATGAAGGTATATCCATCTGCCTCGTGCCATCTGGGATTTAAATGTACTTGTCCTTTTGTACCCGAAATTTCTGCCTCCATTTTGGAATTGCTGGTAAAACCGCTGTAGAGAATGGATTGTGCATTCGGATAATCAAAAATCATACTGGTCTGGAGTTCGGTACCATTCTTATGAAACTTGGCCTTTGCCATAATTTCAGTGGGCATTCCCAATAAAAGATAGGATAGGAAAATGGGATAAATTCCAATATCCAACAAAGTCCCTGAAGCAAGATTGGGATTGAGCAATCGTGAATCTTCATCCCTATCCAAAGCATAGAAAGCAAAATCGGCATGAATGTACTTGAGGTCTCCCATTTCGCCCGCGTCTACCATTTGTTTCAATTTCTGAATGGATGGATTAAAACGTGACCACATGGCTTCCATCAAAAAAGCCTTATGCTTTTGTGAAGCTTCGACTTGCGCTTCCACCTCTGCCCTATTCACACCGAGCGGTTTTTCACAAAGTACCCCAATACCGTGTTGCAATGCTTTTATAGATAATTCTTTATGGAAATTATGTGGGGTGGCCACGTACACCACATCAACTGTTCCGGATTCAAACAGTTCGTCATAACTGCCAAAGCTATGCTTGGCGCCATATTCGTTAGCGAATTCTTGAGCCCTTTCCAGAGATCGTGAAGCCACGGCCGTAAGTTCGGCGTTATCGACCAATAAAAGGTCCGAAACAAATTTTCTTGCAATTTTTCCTGGGCCTACAATGCCCCATCGTATTTTGGTATCCATATAGTTCAAAAGTAATGATTATAACTCCTTATCTTTAACCTGCTAAAAGAATTTGACAGAGAATGGATTTAAACTTCAATAAAAACGAAGACCAGAATAAGCTAAAATTGTCCGAGTTGAAACGTAGACTCGCCCAAATAAAACTCGGTGGCGGTAAAAGCCGTATCGAAAAACACCATGCCAAAGGCAAAATGACCGCTAGGGAGCGTATCGAATATCTGTTGGATGATGATGCCGAAGCCATAGAAATCGGTGCATTTGCCGGTGAAGATATGTACGAAGAGCACGGAGGATGCCCTTCTGGAGGCGTTGTGGTAAAAGTAGGTCATGTTCAAGGAAAGCAGTGTGTGGTAGTGGCCAATGATGCGACCGTTAAGGCCGGAGCTTGGTTTCCCATTACCGGAAAGAAGAACCTGCGAGCCCAAGAAATTGCCATTGAAAACAAACTGCCCATTATTTATTTGGTGGACAGCGCTGGGGTTTATCTACCCATGCAAGACGAAATATTTCCCGACAAGGAGCATTTTGGACGTATTTTTAGGAACAATGCCGTTATGAGCAGTATGGGCATTACCCAAATTGCTGCGGTCATGGGAAGCTGTGTAGCCGGTGGGGCTTACTTGCCTATTATGAGCGACGAGGCGTTGATTGTGGATAAAACGGGAAGCATATTTTTGGCTGGCAGTTATCTGGTAAAGGCGGCCATTGGCGAGAGTATCGACAATGAAACCTTAGGTGGAGCCACTACGCATTCCGAAATTAGCGGTGTTACGGATTACAAGGCGAAAGATGACAAGGATGCCTTGGATAAAATCAAAAATATTATGGATAAAATTGGCGATTTTGATAAGGCGGGATTCAACCGTTCCGAAGCCAAGCCTCCAGCAGAAAATCCTGATGATATTTTTGGAATTTTGCCCGCTTCACGAAGCGACCAGTACGATATGTTGCAAATCATCAAGCGATTGGTGGACGATTCCGAGTTTGAACAGTACAAAGAAGGCTACGGACAGACCATATTGACAGGTTACGCCCGAATCGACGGCTGGGCCGTGGGCATCGTGGCCAATCAGCGTAAAGTGGTGAAGACCAAAAAGGGTGAGATGCAATTTGGTGGGGTGATTTATTCCGATTCTGCCGACAAGGCCACTCGATTTATCGCGAATTGTAACCAAAAGAAAATCCCATTGGTGTTTTTACAGGATGTGACCGGATTTATGGTAGGCAGTAAAAGCGAGCATGGCGGTATCATTAAAGATGGCGCCAAAATGGTGAATGCGGTGAGCAATTCGGTAGTGCCCAAATTCACCATTGTGATTGGAAACAGCTACGGAGCAGGAAATTATGCGATGTGCGGGAAGGCCTATGACCCCAGATTGATTGTAGCTTGGCCCAGTGCCGAACTCGCGGTTATGAGTGGAAACTCTGCCGCCAAAGTGCTGCTCCAGATTGAAAAAGCGAGCTTGGAGAAAAGTGGTAAGGCTGTGGACGCCGAAAAGGAAAAGGAACTTTTTGACCAAATCAAACAGAGGTACGACGACCAAATATCGCCGTACTACGCTGCTGCTAGACTTTGGACGGATGCTATTATCGACCCCTTGGATACTCGAAAATGGGTTTCCATGGGCATTGAGGCCGCCAACCATGCGCCTATTGAGAAAGCTTTTAATATGGGTGTGCTACAAGTGTAATCTAATTTGAAACTACAGTCGGCGCATTTACCTTAAATAACTCCTGATACACGTTCTTTAGGCCCAAACGGAAAACTTTTACGTCCATTTTTTGGTTTGGGGTTCCATAGTCCGTGTAAATGGTCGCTTTTAGGTAAGATGGTGTCAAACTCTTATTGCCTTTGTAGTTCACGTTTACCTTCCAGAGTCCTGGCAGTGAACCATCTATCAGATATTCCTTTATATTGTAGCCCAAATTTTTCTCGTTCATAATCTCGTCGGCATTATCGGCCAAGCTATGCTTCCAAGTGTAATATTGGTTCTCGGGATTGACGAACATCAAATCGAACTCCGCTTCCCCATCACTCCATTCAAAAACCAAACGGGTCCCATTAAAATCTTCTTCGGCAACATACAAGGACTTTTCTCCTCCATCATTTAAAATGGCTTTTCTTTCCAAGGTCAATAGGTTATTGTACTCCCTTTGGAAAATGGCGGCAAAATCATTTTCTCCATCTGGTAAAAACTCTTCATCGACCAAATATTCGTAACGAGCGAAGATGGAAGCGGCTTGTTTTATTTGCCCAGCGGTCCTATAACTCTTGGCCATATCCAGATAGCTTTGGACATAATTCGGCCGTAAAATAAATACCTCCTTGTAAATGTCATTGGCCTTGTCGAAACGCCCTTGCTCTTCATAGAAATACGCCAAGGTTTTTAGCAATACCGGGTTGGTTACCATTCGTTTCCAGTGTTCGTCCAAAATAGCATCTGCCATATCGTAGGCCTTCCATCTTTTTGAAAAGTGTTGGATAGCATCCAAAATAAAGTAGGATGAATTGGAATAGCTGCCTGCATATCGTTCAAAGATTTCTCGGGATTCTGCCATGGACTCGCTATTGGCAAATTCTTTTAAATATTCGGGCGCATTTTGTCGGACCTGATTTTCGGTAAGCACTTCACGTTCCAAATAATTGTTGCGCAAACGGGCCTGGTCTACCACCTTTCTTGCGGCTGGGCTTCCTGTTTTGGTGTTGATGACCATCACACCGCCAGCACCAACAAATCCATAGGGGACAGTTAAGGAAAGGCTTTGAATTAAAGCAATACGCTCAGCATTGTTGATATCGAACCAAAGCGGTGTATCCGTAAAAATCAATCCATCAATATCATAAATTACGGGGGCGGAGTTGTTTATTGACCCAAAACCTCTGGCGTAAATATCACCTCCATAAGTACAGTCGCCAGTTACCACGATTCCCGGTATTCTGACTCTGGCGAAATCGAGCAGGCATACGAAAATCGCATTATAATTTTCTTTTGGAACCACATTAACCCTTCCCGCTGCGGTTTCGGTGTCCAAATACCCATAGGCTGTCTTTACAATTCTAGGATTTGTTTTATATTCCTCTGCCAGATCTTGTTGGGACCTTCTTCTACTAGCAGTTACCTCTACCTCGTCCAGATCATTGATATCAGGGAACATTTCCAAATTCAAAATTTGGGTCACATCCTCTACTTTAATTTGAAGAGTTTTAAGACCGGTATAGGAATAGGTGAGAATGTCACCTGTTCTAGCCTCGATACTGTAGTTTCCCAGTTCATTTGAAAAGATGGTCTCGTTGTTTCCTTCAATGGAAATGGCCACATCTTCAATGGGACGGGTTCCATCGGTAATGGTACCTCGAATTGTTTTAAGCTCTGCGGTTTGTGAAAAAGCGCAAGTAGTAATCACCAAAAATAACACCCATAAATTTTTCATAGCAGTCGGATTTTGCTACTTAAATTATGAAAATAAATGGCTCAATGATACTTTACTTACAAAATTTTAACAACCCAACTAATTGCCTAAATGGGACTTAGGTCGCGGAATCAACAAGAATTCGGTTTGTCTTCCATTAACATATCGAAACCCATCTTCTCCAAAAAAACCTGCTTCTTCCAACATAATACGGATATCCCTGCTCCATTCTGGAATATTCACTGTTGTATTCAGTTCGATGGCGTATGCGGTGTTTGGGTTTAGGGGGTAGTTTTCACCATCATCCTTCAATACGCCGCCTTGTGCGTCCCACATTCCTATGGTGGTTCCGGCAGAATGACCGTAGGACCCCAAGGGATGCGTATAAATGGCAGGTCTGAGTCCTGCATTCTTGGCATCCTGCAAGGCTTTGGCCAAAATATCGTTGCCCACGCGCCCTTTCACCATATTTTGGGTCAAAAAATCCTGCACTCGGTTGCCATCATACAGGGCGTTCACTAAAAATGCTGGTGCCTCGGTTTCTTCTGGTTTCAACACATAAGCCAATTCTTGGCAATCGGTATTGAGGCGCAAATAGGTGATGCCAAAATCGCAATGTAGCAAATCACCTCGCTGAATGACTTCATCGTCGGGCCTACCAGAAAATGAATACAGATGTCCCACCAGTTCTTCGCTGGTACGTTGCACATCTACCGTAGGGTGAAACCAAGTTTCCAAGCCCAAATCGGTCACTTTTTGACGCATCCACCATTCCACCTCGGTAGTCGTGGTGACGCCAGGGGTGATGACCTTTTCGGAAAAAGCCTCTGCAATAATATCGTGGGTGATATCTACCAATTGATTAAAAATGGCCATTTCTCGTGGGGTACGGGTTTCTATCCAACGTACGGCCAATTGTTCTGCCGACACTACTTTTGAGTGGTGTTTTTTAGGCAAATTGGCCATGAATTCATCGTAATCGGTCTTATCCAAACCGTCAGCAATGTTGTGGTCTTTTGAAAAATTCAGTCCGATTTTATCGGGATTCCGTTCGGTAATCAATTGCATCAATCGCTTCCACTGGTCCGGTTCCTTTTCCTTGTCCCAGGCAGATTTAATGCTCTTCCCTATATCATAGCGGGCCACAGCCAGCTTTTCGATGGTATTCTTTTCCTTGTCCCTGTAAAATAGAATTATGGTCCTGCGCCTCGCATTCAGCCATGTGGCCGGCAACATGGTCTTCAGTACCGGGTCCTCATTGTATTCCCTTGAAATCAACACCCACATGTCCATTCCTGCCTGGTCCATCAACTGAGGCAATAAATTATTGAAACGTTCTTCCAAGATTTCATCGATAACCCTTGCCCTTTCCACTTCGGGAAGGATTTGTTGGGAAATGGCCATAAATGGCAACAGCAGTAGTACTAAAATGGTTTTTCGCATGGTTGATTTTTTGAAGTTTTGAATGTACGAAACTTAGCTAAGTTGTTCCAATATTTTTTTTCGGTCGATTTTTTGGGTCTTGGTTTCAGGGAACCGTTGTAGACCATAAATCTGTTTGGGAATTTCATATTTGGAGAGTCCTGGCAATCGTTTCATTTGCTGAAAGAGGTTTTCTTTGTCCACCGAATCAGCCTCTATGATCAGTACGAGCTTTTGGCCAAGCGCTTCATCAGCCTGTCCAGCCACAAAGAATCGGGAGGCTATCAAGGACGATAGCTTTTCCTCTATTTGTTCGGGAATCAATTTGATTCCTCCGGAATTGACAACAGAATCATACCTGCCCACCCATTTGAATCGATGTGCATCCAATATGTCCACCAAATCGTTGGTGACCACTTTTTTATCCGAAATTTTTGGTGCTTGAATCACCAAGCATTCTCTCTCGTCTTTGGTTACGGAAACATGGGGAAGGGTTTCAAAATAATCCATCGGTTTACCATTGATGCGTTTTACGGCAATATGGGTAATGGTCTCCGTCATCCCATAGGTTTCATAGGCGTCCACAGGTATCTCTTGAAGTTTTTCCCTCAAATTTGAATCGACCGCCGCTCCCCCTATAATGAGTTTTTTTACCTTGTTTAATTGATTCAATGAATTTTGCACCTGAAGCGGCACCATCGCCACAAAATCGTAGTCCTGTTCTTGTGTGGACAAGGGGGTAGATGAGGGTTCCACATAATCCAAGGTGAGTCCGAGCACCATGGCGCGGACCAACATCATTTTTCCAGCGATTCCGGTGCAAGGTAAGCAGAGTAAAGCGCTGTGCTTAGAACGCAATCCAAAATAGTGTCCCGTAGCCTGTGCGGAATTGACCATGTGCTCCTTTTTGAGCCGAATGATTTTTGGGGCTCCTGTGGAACCCGACGTCCGAACGTTCAAAACAGATTCATCCGAAGTCCAGTCCTTTAAAAAAGCGCCAATGGTTTGCTCATAAGGTGAGGTAGACATGGTAAGCTCGTTGGCCAACTTCCGTACACCATCTCGACTGTATGCGGTACCGTTCAGCTTAAAATCAGGATGGATGTTATGCCAAGTCGGATTCCCCATCGGTCAACGCCATAAATTCTTCCTTGTACAATACGCGCCCAAATAATCTATCCTTCCAGTTTTTCCAGCCGTATTTTTTGGAGAAGTACAACAATAATAATGGATATACCACAAATACAGGAATCAAGACATCCCAGCCCAAAGCAGGCTCGGATACATCCTTAAAAATGGAATTGGTCTGGAAGGCGGTCCAATCTGCCGTCACCAATAATGCCGTTATCAAATTATTGGCTGCGTGAAAACCGAGTGCCAGTTCCAACCCTTCGTCCATCAAGGTCAAAATACCCAAAAAGAATCCTGTACCGATATAGTAGACCATTATACCCAAACCTAGCTTTTCAACCTCTGGATTGGCGATGTGCATTAAACCAAAAAGACTGGATGTTATGAATAAGGGCAACCATCTGTTTTTGGCCATCAACCCTATGCCCTGCATCATGTGGCCCCGAAACAGATATTCTTCAAAACTGGTCTGTAACGGAATCAGTAATATGGCAATTATGGCCAATGGAATGAATTTGACTAGATTAAAGTTTAACTCATATTTCTCAGGAGAAAAAAAGATGTCTACTCCAGTCAAAATAATGGTGACTCCTGCCCAAAGTCCAAAAGCGAACAAAATTCGTTTCCAATCAATTTTCTTACGGGATGTTGTCAACGAAGTAATGGATTGTTGATGCACTAAAAGTGTCCACCCAAGTACCACAAAAAAACCGACCACCAAAGGTGCCAACAATAAGATCAGAACTAGATTGCTCCCAAATTGGTCGATTATTTGTTGCATCGCGTCCTCAACACTTATTGGAGAATTTATAGTGGTGATATAGTTGAGCACCATAAATCCAATAAAACCAACAGGAAGCACCAAGTACTTCCACATACCGATATTTCCCTTATACCCTTGCTCTATATACATATTTGTTCTATTACATCCATATCCCAGGCATTATCCTGTCTATAAAAAAGTTGCCCTCCGGAAACCTCCAAAGGGCTATTGATATTATTGGTAAACAAACTGCCCGTTCCCAAACCTTGTGGCATAGTCGTTTTCAAGGTGTGGGTAAACTGTGCAATGGCATTTAGGCCAATATTGCTTTCCAACGCGCTGGTAATCCACCAGCCTATGTCTTGTTTACCGGCCAAATCTATCCATTCCCTGCTACCCTTTATTCCGCCCACCAGACTTGGCTTGAGTATGATGTACTGTGGTTGTATAGTTTGTAGCATTTTCTGCTTTTCCGTTACATCAAAAACACCAATAAGCTCCTCATCCAAAGCGATGGGCAAGGGGGGTTTTTCGCAAAGCAGGGCCATGTTTTCCCATTGTCCCGCTTTTATGGGCTGTTCAATGGAATGTAGCTGAAATGCGGCTAATTGTTCCAATTTTCCCATGGCTTCGTTGGGAGAAAAGGCTCCGTTCGCATCAACACGTAACTCTATTTCATTGGGGGAAAAATTATCCCGGATTGACTTGAGGATAGCCAATTCCTTGTCAAAATCAATGGCTCCAATCTTCATTTTGATGCAGCCGAAACCGTCTTTCAACTTTTGCTCCAATTGGTTCAGCATATATCCCTCATCCCCCATCCAGATCAGTCCGTTAATAGGTATGGGCGCTTCTTTTTTGGTAAAGTCCGAAGGAAACAACTCAAAGGGATTTCGGGAAGCCAATGACAAAAAGGCCTGCTCCAATCCAAACTGAATCGAGGGAAACGCTTCTAATTCTGCCAATAGCTTATCCTTTCCCTGTTGTATGTTTTCACAGGTCCATGCTAATTTTTCTTCGTAATCAGGTCGATCGTCCGCGCTCAGCCCTCGGAGAATACCGCACTCCCCTATTCCAAAAGAACCATTGTCTTTTAAGATCAGTAACCACGTCTCTTTTTGGGTCATCACACCACGTGAAGTGCCACTGGGGACTTTAAAATTGAGGGTATACTTTTTATAATTTGCTTTCATGAAGTAGTCCAAATTTAAGTATATTTTGTTTCTAAAACAGTAGGTATGGGAAGTATCCATGGAAAAACGATTTGCATAACCGGGGCTTCGTCCGGCATTGGGAAAAGTTTGGCTTTGGCCCTTAGTAAATATGATTGCAATTTGATTCTTTCATCCCGTAGGGAAGACGAATTGCTCGAGGTGAAAGACCTCTGTGATACTTCAAGTACTATTTCCGTTCTTCCATTGGATCTAAAGGACCACAAAGGAATGCAGGGCATTGCCAACAAGGCTGTTGGTTTGTTCGGAAAGGTGGATATTTTGGTAAACAACGCTGGAATAAGTCAGCGGTCGCTGATCAAGGACACAACGCTCGACGTGTACCAACAATTGATGGACATTAATTATTTGGGAACGGTAGCACTTTCCAAAGCCATTCTGCCCCACTTTATGGCCAATCAAAGTGGGCATTTTGTAACCGTTACCAGTTTGATGGGCAAGTTTGGTTCCCCTTATCGTTCCGGATACTGCGGGGCCAAGCATGCCTTGCACGGTTTTTTTGATGTGATGCGGATGGAACACGAAAAAGATGGAATCCACGTGACCATGGTTTGCCCGGGATTTGTACAGACCAATGTGGCCAAAAATGCCTTGACCGCCGATGGCTCTCCGCAAAAAGAAGATGATGTAGCCACGCAAAATGGCATATCCCCTGAGCTTGCAGCACAAAAAATAATTGCTGCCATCCAACGCAAAAAGTTCGAAGTCTATATTGGTGGGAAGGAAGTAAAGGGCATCTACCTCAAGCGATTTTTCCCAAAACTATTGCACAAAGTGGTGTTGAAGAGTCAGGTGCGCTAGGGCCTAACTAAAGTTGAACCAGAAACGAACACCTTCTACCTGCCTATCGATATTCAATTTGGACTGCAATTGGTTCACCAATCTATTGATCAAGCGAATACCCATGGAGGAATGCGCCCGCTCATCAGAATCCTCGGGCAGGCCTACGCCATTGTCAGTATATTCAAAGTAGCCCTGATCTCCATTTTTACGCAAATGAATGTAGATTTTACCGTTCTCATCATTCTCTGGAAAAGCATATTTGAATGAATTGGACACCAATTCGTTTAAAATCAATCCAAAAGGAATGGCACGGTCAATATCCAGTTCGGTGCCCTCGGCATCAATGGTGATGCTAATGTTGTGCCCTCCTTTTTTGTAAACGGATTGAACGCTATTGATCAAACTTTCAATGTATCCCTGCATTTCTATCACCGAGAGGTCATCGTTCTGATACAGTTTTTGATGGATCAACGCCATGGCCTTCACCCTACTCTTTCCTTCTTCCAAGGCTTCGATGGCCGCCTTGCTTCGGGTGTTTTTGGTTTGAAGGCTCAAAAGACTGCTCACCATTTGCAGGTTGTTCTTTACCCGGTGATGGATCTCTTTTAACAGGGAATCCTTCTCCACCAAGGAATTCTCGATAATGTGCTTTTGTTCAGCGATCAATCGTTGGTTTTTGATACTCTTCAGATAGGCATACACCAGACCTGCAAACCCTAAAAGGGTGAAAATCAAAGAAATGAACACCAGATTAATTCGCTCATCCTTGGCCTTCATTTCACTTCGGGCCAGTTCGTTGATGCGCTTTTGTTCATCAATCAACCGTTGTGAATTCTCCAAATCCTCATTGGCCACGATGGTGACCAGTTGTTGTTTGATCAAGGCCGACTGCTTTTTGGCCAAGGAATCCTTTATGCGCTCGTTACGTTTGTAGTAGATTGATGCGTTTTTGTAGTTTTCTACCTTATCATAGAACGCTGCCAATAAACTGTTCCTTTTAATGGTCTGCAAAACGGTAATGTTGTCAAACTCCGTATCCAAATGCTTTTTGGCCTCCCTAAAACGCTCCAACTGAAGGTTGGCCTCCGCCAAGAATAGGGTGTTTTCAACCACTTCGCTATGGTCGTTGTTGTTGGGTGATTTTTTTAAAGTTTCGATGCTGGTCTCCAACAGGGGGATGGCTTCTTCGAACTCACCGAGCATCACATGGCACTTGGCAATATTCCCCTCGATTTCGGCCTGTAGCAACTGACTCTCAAAAATATCGGACTCACTTTTTTGGGTCGAAATATCGTTCATATAGACTCCCAAGTACGAATTTGCCTTTTTCAGTTCGCTCAACGCCGTGGGTGCAGAATCGTCCAAGCGCAGGTAATTGCCCACTTTGCTATGGTATTTGGCCAATCCGTACGAATCGTTGTCCGCAATGGTAGGCTTTACCTCCATAATGTATTGGTTCCTCGCCTTTCGGTACAGGCCAAGGTTGCTATAAATGTCGTAAAAGGCCACATTATTGGTAATGCCCAGCTCCCGCTTTTGCTTTCGGATCTCAATTTGCTTGTCGAACAATTGCAGATTGGCGTAATTGTCGTCCAGCACATCCAAAACCACTTTCTGGGAAGCATCGTCCAAAGAATCCTTGATGTCATAAAGTTCCTTGGCCAGGACGGTACTCTTGTCGTATTCCCCAAGATCGTTGTAGACCTGGGCTTGCATCACTTTGTATAAGCGGATAGCGGTGGTGTCCTCTGTTTTTTCGGCGTTGGTCAAGTATATTTTGATGGTATCCAACCAGTCGTAAGCGGAATTGACGTTGTATCGGTCCAACGAATTGAAAAAGACCTCGAACCGTTCTGAAGCTAGGCCGGTATCCTGGAATTCTTCAAGTACACTATCCTCGTTTTCCGCATTGGTTTGTGCGAAAGAAGTGAAAAGAAAAGCAAAGTATACTGAGGTAAATAAAAATCTTACGTAACGTCCCATTAATTAATTTGATACAGTGGCCCGGAACAGTACCGAAGGCCCTATATTATTATCGTGCCCTTTTTTCCTTTATTGCCCCGATAACCAAATCAACTGTAAAAATGGAATGTTATACCGATTTGCAAGCTATGGGGTATATAAAGAACGCTAGTTTGGTCGTAAAATTAAATGTCAGTGGAAAGAGATGACCATTTATGTTGTGAAAGTGTCCATTTCTGTTGTGAAAAGTTATCAACTGTATGTCAAATGGCATTTTGTCGATGTTTTGTGCTTTTCATGGAGAAAACGCAGTATTACGAACCACCTGAAATTGAAAAAGGCCCTGCTTTTTACAACAAGACCCTTTTACGAGAACACTATATGAAAATGAAAAAATTACTTTCTGATTTAATAACACTGCTAAAGTAGGCGCGAGAGTCCATGTGGAGAAAATATTGTTGTGAACCTGCCCAAAACTGTGGTCTTGCCCCCAACAAGCTGTTGTTGGTCAAAAAAAACGCTCCCGTTGGGGAGCGCTTGATATCTTAATAAAGGAATTCCTTTAGCTGTTCATGGAGGACAGGATAAATTCCTTAAAGTCTTTGGAAATCGGTATCAAATTATTATTGATCATGATATCCTTGGAGTTGATAGCATCAATGTGGTCCACATTGACGATGTAGGATTTATGTGCCCTGTAAAATTTATTTTTGGGCAACTTTTCCAAATAGTCCTTCAGCGGAGAGCGCACCAAGAACTTTTTATCTGCCGTATTGACTTCCAAATAAACGTTGTCTGCCTTAATGAACTGGATATCACTAAACTGTATACGATAATACAAATGTTGCTTTTTGACGAAAATGGAATCCTTCAAAATGGAATTGGAGGTGATTTCGTCTGCTGCATCATCATCCGATACTTTCTCAACCCCTTTTTTGTTGTAGTTGAAATTGGATAATGCTATCTCAATGGATGTGTACAGGTCCTGTTGTTCAAAAGGCTTTACCAAATACCCATCCGGCTTTACGGTTTTGGCATTCTCTACCGTGGCGCGGTCGGAGTTGGAGGTTACAAAGATGAATGGATATTATACGTTTCACGAATGTGCTTGCCCAAATCGATTCCTGTCTTGTCCGAAGCCAAGATGATATCAATCAAAACAAGGTCTACATGATTATTTTTAAGGACATCTACGGCTTGTTCGTATACAATCACATTGTCCACGATCTCATAACCGATTTCCTCTAACATGGATTGCATATCATCGGCAATGATGACATTATCCTCTACGATCAAAATTTTTATCGGATGTTCCAAGTTACTTTAAGTTTATTTGGTTGTATATCAAATTTACAAAAAAATATTAACTGAAATTAAGAATAATACCGCTAGCAAAAAGGTGCTCAAAGCGACTTTCTTCAGTTCGGAATCTAAATGACCTGGATTTTGGGTCTGCATCACTTTGCGCAGATGAATGAGCAATGGCACAAAGGCCAGCATGAAAAAGCTGGCTTTCCAACCCCAACCTTCCAACCAAATAAAGACAGAAAAGCATATCAGGGCCGTAATAATCAAAAAACCATGATAAATTTTACCCCTATCAAAGCCCATTTTTACCACCAGCGTTACCTTACCATGCTTTTTATCGGAAACCATGTCCCGCAAGTTGTTCAAATTGAGAACAGCGACACATAACAACCCAATGGCGATGGCAGGGAAAAGGGCAACCGCATCCAACGATTTAGTAAACAGAAACATACTGCCCAAAACACCTAGCAGACCAAAGAACAGGAAGACAAAAAGGTCACCCATACCTCGATAGCCATAGGCTTTGGAGCCAATGGTATAGTTTATGGCGGCCCAGATACTCAGCAGCCCCAACACAAAGAATAGAATAATGTAGGGCAAGTTTTCCAAACCGAATGCCAAATAAATAAGCGCTAAAGCGATGAGCAGGGTCAGTATCGTGGAAACAATAATCCCATTTTTGAGCGACGCCCGAGTTATGGTACCGCTTTGCAGGGCGCGTGCCGGACCAATGCGGTCCTCGTTGTCGGTTCCCTTTACACCATCACCATAATCGTTGGCGAAGTTGGAGATTACCTGAAAACCAATCGTGGTCAACAGTGCCAAAACAAATAGGGTCCCATCAAAATATCCTTTATAGGCAGCCAGTGCAGTACCTACAATAATCCCTGATAAAGAAAGTGGGAGTGTACGAAGTCTAGCCGCTTGTATCCAAGCCTTTGTGTTTCCCAAGTTTAGTACGGATCTTCAATTTTAACGCGTTGGCCATCAATATAAGAGGCTACAAACGCATCTTCTAAACCAATTTGAACCAAAAACTTTCTAAGCTTTTGGGCCTCCTCCAAAGTTTCATAATTACCAAATGAATAGGCATAAAACGGATTGGTTTTTACAAAAAGTGTATTGGTCAGAGCTTCCGAGGCCAAGGTCACATTGTTGTCCACAAAAGACTTCACTTGTACGGAGTAGATTTTTTCCTTGTTCAAAAATTCCTTGGCCAAATAAAATTCCTTTACCAAGCTCAATTCTTGGTTTTGTTTCTTCAGATTATCTATACGGGCCCTGATCACATCCAAGCTGTCCAACGAGAACAGGACATTGCTCTGGTTCTCAAATTGTTGTTTGCTGCTCAATCCAGCAGTGAATGAGGTTATGGCAAGTGTACCGATAACGAACAGGCCAACAAATCCCAAAAGGATATTTCGCTGTAATTTGATTTTGCGCAAATCCTTGTTCTTGAACTTGATCTGATCAAGAAGTCTTTCGTTTATAATCTGGGCCTTATCTATATCCTTATGAAGGTCCAACAAATCGCTTTCTTCAATAAAAGGCATATTAGGAGGAGGTTGTTAAATTAAGCCATGCTAACCGCAAGGCAACCAATACGTTAATCTGAATCCCTACAAAAATAAAATATTTGGGTTAAGAAAAAAACTTTACGGCGCTAAAGCTACCATAAATAGGGTCTTGGCGTTGTTTTTGGTCTAAAGTAAGCGGATACCGTCTTCCTGTATACTGATTTTACGTTGACGGTACAGAATACCCACCCCTTTTTTAAAGGCTTTTTTGCTCAAATGCAGGGTCTTTTGGATAGCTTCGGGCGACGATTTATCGTGCAAGGGCAAAAAGCCACCACTTTGCACAAGTTTGTCCAAAATCATTTTGGCCGTGGGTTCCAACATTTTGGCTCCAATGGGCTGTAGTGAAATATCCAGTTTTTTGTCATCCCGAACATTTTTTACAAAACCATTCAGACGATCGCCCACAGAAACCGGTTTGAAGATATCACTGTCAAAAATGAGTCCTTTGTGACGATTATCCACGATGACTTCCCACCCCAGCGGAGTTTTTCGATACACCAAAAGGTCCACTGGATCATTTTGCTCGTAATCCACACTATCGTTGGACAAAAACTTATCTATCCTGCTCGAGCCCGTAAGACGCATACTTTCCTCGTCCATGTAGCAATGGACAATATATTTTTGACCATCCTCCATTCGTTGTGATTGCTCCCTAAATGGCACCAACAAATGCTTTTCCAATCCCCAATCCATAAAGGCGCCGTAGGCTCCCACTTCAACCACTTGCAAGTAGGCAAACCCATTACGGACAATTTTGGGCTTCAATGTGGTGGAGATGGGGCGTTCCGCATTGTCCAAGTAACAGAACACTTCCATTTCTTGGTCTATTTCAAAATCCTCGGGCACGTATTTATTGGGCAACAAAATTTCTGTTCCTTCCTCATCTCCCAAAAAAAGCCCTATACTAGTGCTCCTGAGCACCTTAAGGGTATTGTAGTTTCCCAGTTCTATCATGCCGTAAAGTTAGTTGTAAAAAACGGGTATAAAAAAAGCTGTCCGCAATCGAACAGCTCTTTTTTAATTGTGAACATCCTAGTTATATACTGATTCCTTACCAAAGTGCTTGGCCAAAATATAGTAGATAACGGCACGATGCTTGTTTTTTTCCGATCGTCCGTACGTATCAATAACGCTGTTGATGGACTCCATTAGTGCTGGCGTATCAGCCAGCCCCAATTTTTTGATCAAGAAATTGTTCTTTACGGTTTCTAGCTCCTTTTCGTCGGAGCCGGATACTTTGGATGCATCCAAATTGTAAATGGCAGGGCCCAATCCAACCGCTACTTTGGTCAACAAATCCATATCGGGATCCTGTCCAAACTTACTTTTGATGTCCGCTGCGTACTTTTCGATCAATTCGTCTCTTTTACTCATAATCTGTTAGTGTTCTAGTTTGATTTACAGTTAAGCTTCTAAGATATAAAATCGAAGTACCCAAGCAAAATTTTATTGTTTAAAACCCGTGGTGTGGCGACTTCCAAGATTTTTGGCCGTTCCGATTTCCCATAAAATACATGGAGCGAATCTTTCAGTTCAGCTTCATTGTTCGCTTTCAAATAATCGTAACCGTACATTTTCGCCAAATGTTCCGCCGATAAATTGTGGCTGGTCTCAAAAAAGGTCTCAAACTCCTCGGTCTCCTCCATTCCGGGTAAGATCCTAAAAATACCTCCTCCGGAATTATTGATGAGTACAATCCTAAAATCGGGACGGGTATAACCGTTCCAAAGGGCATTGCTATCGTAAAAAAAGCTCAGGTCGCCCGTAAGCAATACGGTAGGGGAATCGCTATAAATGGAACTGCCCAGGGCCGTGGATGTGCTTCCATCAATACCGCTGGTACCGCGATTGCAGTATACTTTTAATGATTTATCCAACGCAAAGAGTTGGGCGTAGCGTACCGTGGAACTATTGGCCAAATGCACCTGATACCCTTTGGGTATTTTTTTGATGATTTGATGAAAAGCGGTGAAATCCGAAAACGGAATCTCATGGAGATAGTCATCGCGCTTCTTTTCGTAAATGTCCTTTTTGGTTTCCCAAAACCGTTTGTAATGGCTTTCTCCGAAACTTTCTGTCGCAACCTCCCTAAAAAAACGGTTGGGGTCTGCTTTGATGTGTTTGGTCAGGCAATAGAAGGTATTGTTGGCCTTTTTCACATCTATATGCCAGTGTTGTTTGGGCTTGTATTTTCGTAGAAAGGCCTTTATTTTTTTGGATACGATCAATCCACCAAAGGTGACCAATAGGTCGGGTTGCAAAGCATTGAAAAGCTCTGCTGCATTTTTGGATTTTTCGATAGGCGCGATAATGCTATCTATGCTTTCGAAGAATTCCGGATGATGCAAATTGGAAGTGGTTTCGGTAAACAAAACGGTATCCGGGTCCTTGGCCAAAAGCTGCAACACTTCCTCTTCCAAGGCGTTGGGATGGTTAACCCCTGCCAGGACCATTTTTCGTGGAAGACTCTTCCAAATAGCGGCCAGGGTTTCCCAATCTTCATGTTGCATATCGCCCACAATTTCAGAGAGCTGGTAATTTTGAAGCTGCACCGAAGGTTCCTCTACCCTACCGTACAAGGGTTCCTCAAAAGGAATATTGATGTGCACCGGATATTTTTCATCAAAAGCAACTGAAAGTGCTTTGGCGATTTCCCTTTCGTTATAGTCCTGAACATGTTCCTGTTCTTCACCCAATAAGTGCTGGCCATACTTTGAAATGGTTTCTGTGGCATGGGAAACATCCTGCTTTAAATTGGCCGAATAACCGATGTGCTTTTCCATCACATTTTCTTGCCGAATGGTCTGTCCGTCCCCGATATCGATACGGTAGCTTGGTCTGTCCGCAGAAATCACGATTAAAGGGATGTCACTATAATAAGCCTCTGCAACTGCGGGGTAGAAATTGAGCAATGCACTTCCCGAAGAGCAAATTACGGCCACCGGTTCCCGCAAATGCTGGGCCATGCCCATGGCAAAGAACGCGGCACAGCGTTCGTCCACAATACTAAAACACTTGAAAAATGGATTCTTCGTAAAACTGATGGTCAACGGGGCATTTCTGGACCCCGGTGAGATAACTATGTTCTTTACGCCCCTTGCTTTAAAGTACAGTATCAAGGTCTGCGCTGCCGGAATATCTGAATACGTCATGGACTACAAAAATACGCTTTCTGCAGATTAATTCCTTGCTACAAATAGCTCCATTTTACAAAATACCGAGCATGGTCTTGCTTTTGTTTTGGGTTTCAATCCATTCGCTTTCCGGGTCGGAGGCCTCAGTGATTCCGCCTCCCACAAAAATAAAAGCTTTATTGCTTTTCAATTCCATGCAACGAAGATTTACAAAAAGTGATGTTTCCCCTTCTTGTGCGAGGTTGAGTTCCCCCAAAAAACCTGTGTAGTAGGTTCTTTGGTAGTTTTCGTTCGCCGCGATAAACAATTGGGCCTCGCTCGTTGGAATGCCACAAACCGCTGGGGTCGGGTGCAAAGCCTTGATTACTTCGCGCACCTTTATATGGGGCAACATAGCACCTCGAACCTCAGAGCGCAGGTGCCACAAATTACCTGCCCGAACCGATTCTGCTTCATCAATCTCAAGCACCTCCATGGCATGGGCCAATTTGTCCCCAATATATTCGGACACCATTTGTTGTTCTTGAATTTCTTTTTCACCCCATTGGGGTTCCTCATTTTCGATATGGGGAAGGGTCGCCGCCAAGGACATGGTCTGCAATTGTTTATTTTTTACCCGGACCAAGGTTTCTGGGGTGGCACCGCACCAAGTACCCACTTTAGGGTGATGGAACAAATATCCAAATGCACTGGGATAGGTGCTCAGAAGGGTCTTGAAAATTTGTATAGGGGATTTGGCAAATTCCACTGCAATCTGCCTTGACAAGACTACCTTTTGCAGTCTTCCTTTTTTTATTTCAGCAATTCCCCGTTCCACCAATTTTAAGTGATTCTCACGCCCCAATTCGTCCAAATTAACCTTGGCAGGATGTTGTTCCCTTTCAGGGACATATTCAGCCGTCCAAAATGCATCGGGTTGAATCAGTATGGCCTTATCCGCCTTATCGAACGGTGCAAAAACAAAGCCGATTTCCGTAAAATCCTTGGTCAGTTTTAAATCTGTGGAAGACTGAAAAACACCATACATTTGGGTAGCATCAGGTTTTCGATAGAGGGCAAAGGGCAAACCTTTTTCCAGACTCTCCCCTACCTTACTCCATATGGTGTCGATTTCTTTATTTTCTAGGTAGTGCAATGGTGGTCAATTTACAGTTGGAGATGAGTTGGCCTTCTTCGTCCGTAATTTTTATTTCCCAGAGCTGGGTCGTCCTTCCCTTGTGCAAAATGGATGCCTTGGCATACACAAAACCTTCTTTGATGGACTTTACGTGATTGGCTGCAATCTCGATACCACGAACAGCAAACTTTTGACCGTCCAAAAAAATGTATGAAGCAGCACTTCCTACACTCTCGGCAAGGGCAACCGAGGCCCCTCCGTGGAGCACTCCGTCCGGCTGATGAACTCTTGGGGTCACTGGCATTTTGGCCAAGAGAAAATTTTCCCCCACATCCACGTAGGTAATATCCAAGGTTTCCATCAAGGTGTTTTTGCAAATTTCGTTGCAAACGGACAAAATCTTCTCTTTGTGTTCGTTCATCGTTCTACTTTTTTGTAAAATTACACAAAGCTCCGGCAATAGCGAACAAAGTCATTCCAATCATGTCAAACCCAGAAAAAACGGTAACCTATTCCACCGAAAACACCTATCTGACCAAAAACGAACTCACCCCAAAAACCAAGAATGTTTGGCTGATTTTTCATGGTATTGGTTATCTGAGCCGCTATTTTGTCAAATATTTTGAGGGATTGGACATGGAGGAAAACTACCTCATTGTGCCGCAAGCACCCTCCAAATACTATTTGAAAAACGAGTACAAATACGTTGGTGCTAGTTGGTTGACCAAGGAAAACACAGCTATGGAGGTGAAAAACGTGCTTAACTATATTGATGCCGTGCTAGAGGCAGAGCATATTCCGGAAAAAGTCAATTTTGTGGTCTTCGGGTTCTCCCAAGGGGTTTCCATTGCGACCCGTTGGCTTGCGGGCAAAAAAGTACGTTGTAAACTCTTGGTCCTCTACGCTGGTGGTATTCCCAATGAGCTCACTAGTTCCGATTTTGATTTTTTGGATTACGATTCAACCGAAGTCAAAATCATCTATGGCGATCAAGATGAATTTCTTACCCCTGAACGATTGAAAGGTGAGAAAGTAAAAATTGATGAATTGTTTCAAGGCCAAGCCGAAATCATAACCTTTAAAGGAGGTCATGAAGTCAAGCCGAAAATCATAGCGAAATTATTGGAATAGTTAATTGGAGGTCTGTTCCTTGGGTTCTGCTTCCTTAAAGTATTCAATGGTACGGGTAGTGTAACTATTTCCTGGCGTCACGATTTTTTTTACCCAATTACGGGGAGTATGGTTATCAAACTGAAAAATATACTTATCCGTGGACTCAGTGTTTACCGTTTTGTGGATCACTTTGCTCAAAACTCCATCCGTATACTGATAAAAACGCTTTTCTTGGGAAACAAATTCCTTTTCGGCCATATCGTATAAAAAGTCTTCGCTAGTGACCAATTTACCGGCTTCATTAAAAACCTCCTCGTTAGCTGTATTGGGTTCTCCGTCAATATATTCCTTGGTGAGTACTACTTTTTGGGTTTTGTTTCCCACCTTTTTGGTGGAGGTACGTACGGATTTTTGCAAAATTCCATTGGTAAAAGTACTGACCGTTTCCTCGTTTTTCACTGTGGAATAGTCAAAAGTCGATTCGTCCACACCTTCCCCGTTGGAGGTGGTGATGCGCACCAACTTGCCTTCCTCATCATAATAGTATTGCTGTTGCTCCAGGAATTGCTTATCGTACGAAATAATTTTTTCAATAATGGTCTTGGTTGGAACGGTATCTACTTCATAAAAATTGGCCATGGAAGTGGATTCGTCGAGAACATTGTTCTTGTAACTTTCCATCCGTTTCTCCAATAATTCCCCATTCTGATATTTGTAGTACGTAATATCTTGGTCCGTGTCGTTATATTGGGTCACGGTTTTGGTCAATACCCCCTCCCTGTTGAATTCGAACAACTCTTTGCCATAATTGGTGGATACCAAACACGATTTCACCCTGCCATTTAGGTCAAAGTCCTTCAGGGTGAAAATCTGCACTTCTTGGGACCAAATCCCAAAAACGAAGAACAACGAAAGAAAAGATGTAATGGCGTAGTGTTTTTTCATGTTGTAAAATTAATCGTAAAAACAACAACCGAAAAATCTTAGGGCACATATCATGCCGCAATAGGAAAGAAATATCTTAAAATTTACGTTGGGGGTCAAAAGGGGCTATACCCATGGATAATTCTTGCCCGGAAATGATCTCGGTGACCAATTTACCTGTAGCAGGACCCAAGCTCCATCCCATCATGGCATGACCGGTAGCAATGGTGAGGTTATTCATGTGCTTGACCCTCCCAATATAAGGAAGCCCATCCGGTGAAACTGGACGAAGTCCACATTTGGCCTTGGCCTTGGCCTTTTCGGGGATGCTCAAACCTTCATAGTAGCTTTCCACTCCTTTGGCTATGGCCTCTACCCGCTCCTTACGAATGGTATGGTTGATTCCCGAAAACTCCATAGTGCCGGCAAATCGGGTAAAACCTTCCATAGGGGTGACAGCAATCTTTTTTTCCATCAAAATGGCGGGGAACGTAATTCCCGTAGGCTCTTCCATGTTGATTCGATACCCTTTTCCTGCTTGTAAGGGCAGTTGTAATCGGATTTTCCTTGATAGGTCGGAAGTCCACGAACCTGCAGCCAGAACCACTTCATCTGCCGAGTAGGTTGCTTTTTCCGTTCGAACATCGGTAACCCGGTTTCCTGAAACCGACAAGTCGGTTACACTTTCATTTTTATGGACCTCAACACCATTTGTTTCAAGGAACTCCAACATCTTCCTCATGATCAACGGTGGTGTAGTATGCCTATCGCATTCCCAAAGTATGCCACCATTCGCATTGATGGTTAGGTTAGACTCCAAATCCTGTAATTCCTGTTTGGTCAACAATCTACTGTTCAACCCCAAATCCTTGGCCTTTTCCACCACTTCCATTTCGTGGTCGCGGGCCTTATCGGTCTGGAACATCATCAACAACCCTTGGTTGCCAATTTCAAAGTGGCCCAAATCTCCAGAGGCTTGGATTCCTTCAAACAGTTCCCGGCTCAACAGGTTAATGTCGCGAATTACCGGCATTGCCTTCTCTACCTTGGCTTTGGTGGAGGACTTTTTAAAGTACCATGCCCATTTGATGAAATCGATATCCCATCTGGGTTTCATATAAAAGGGGCTCGAGGAGTTGAACATATACTTGATTCCTTGGGTAATCATGCCAGGTGAGGCCAAGGATACGATATGGCTTGGCGTTAAATAGCCAGCATTTACAAAAGAAGCTCCGGCCGAAATATCCGATTTGTCCAATACGGTCACCTGATGTCCTTCCTTGTGCAAAAAATATGCTGTGGAAAGACCAACGATTCCTCCTCCGATCACAATCACAGTTTTACTCTTGCCCATAGTGCGCCATTTAAGGGTTTCCACAAATTCGAAGTGCCAAGATACATAAAGGACTTGATTCTGTTAAAATGGTCGATGTGATTTCTTTAACTAACTTTTGACTACTTTTGGGGGATTTTGAAAACCAACTCTAATGAAAAAATTACTTCTATTGATGCTGGGGCTATCCTTGGCATGCAATTCCTCCCAAAAAACCGTTTCCGAAGCAGCCAAACCTATGGCGGACCCTGTGCCGTATGCCGAAACAATTACCGAGGCAGACCTCAAGGAACATTTATACACCTACGCTTCGGATGAGTTTGAAGGAAGGGAAACCGGCACTCCGGGACAGAAGAAAGCCGTGGAATATATCAAGGCGCACTACCAATCCTTGGATGTTCCTCCTGCCAAATCCAATGGGGATTACTTTCAAAAAGTGCCTTTGGAAGTTTCAAAAGTTCCTGTGGGAAGCCTAAGTTTTAATGGTCAAGCCTTTGAACTGGGCAAAGAAGTGGTGACCTTTACCTCTGCCCAGGGCACTTATAACGAAATTGTGTACGCAGGATACGGTATCGAAGATGGGGACTATTCCGATTACAGCGGTATCGATGTATCAGGCAAATTGGTACTGATGAAGGCGGGCGAGCCTGTGGACAGTGATGGAAATTATGTGTTGTCCGGTACTTCAGAAAAATCGGAATGGAGCAATCTGTCCGAATCCATTAGCAAAAAAGCATCTATTGCCAACGACAAGGGAGCCAAAGGTGTTTTGTACCTCGATGTTCAAAACTTCCCAAGATTCCGAGGGTATTTTGATTTTATCAGAACCAATGACAGCGGAAGAATGCAACTTGCCGGTGATACCGACAACCCCATGCTGCTTATCTTGGACATGCCCGCTGCACAAGCCATTAAGTCTGACATTGAGGAAGACGACGTTCCTAAAGTTGTACAGGCCGATATTGATTTGAATTTGACCAGTGGCAATGACCAGATCGATTCCGAAAATGTGGTGGCCTTTATTAAAGGAAGTGAAAAACCAGAGGAATATGTGATCATTTCCTCCCACTTAGATCATATAGGGGTCACTGCCGATGGGCAAATCAACAATGGTGCGGACGACGATGGTTCGGGTACCGTGGCTTTGTTGGAAATCGCGCAAGCTTTTAAAAAAGCGGTCGATGAAGGGAACGGACCCAAGCGCTCGGTAGTTTTTCTCCACGTAACAGGAGAGGAAAAAGGACTTTTGGGGTCAAGATATTATACTGATGTTGACCCGGTCTTTCCTTTGGAAAATACCGTGGTGGACCTCAACATTGATATGATCGGGCGTATTGACCCCAACTACGCTGGGGCGAGAAATTACCTATACATTATCGGTTCGGACAAGTTGAGTACGGAACTGCACAACCTATCCGAAGCGGTGAATAAAAAATACACCAACATTGAGTTCGACTATACGTACAACGATGAAAACGACCCCAATCGTTTTTACTATCGTAGCGATCATTACAATTTTGCCAAGAACAATATTCCGATTATCTTTTATTTTAACGGTACGCATGCGGACTATCACCGCCCTGGCGACACTCCCGATAAAATCAACTACGATTTGTTGGAAAACCGAACCCGACTAATTTTTTACACGGCTTGGGAAATTGCCAACAGACCTGGTAGATTGGTGGTTGATAAGGCTGCTGATTAGGAGATTGATGGTAAAAAGTAAAGAGGCTGTCTAAAAATCGATAATATTAGAACCTTGTCAGGTTGAGCGCAGTCGAAACCCATTGATTACCAATGTTTCTTACGTTCTCGACTGCGCTCGAACTGACAGATAAACAGCTTTTTAAACCGCTTTTTTTGAGTATGCATCTGGAAGGTGCTACTTTGAAAGTGATTCTGTAACACCTGCCAGTCTACCAGGTTGACAAGCGAATTACCTCAGAAACTGTAGCTATGACCAAAAGTTATGGTAAGCTCATTTTGATTATTGTTTGAAATGGACCTAAAGAGTTGGATGATGTTCAAATGGAAGTTGTGCTTCTCTTTGAAAACGTAGTTCAGGTTCGCCCTTAGATTGGTCACTTGGGTCAAAGCTGTAGTCGAATTGCTAGTATTGTATGATGCACCCAAATTGGTATTTAGGGTGTTCTCCAAAAACTGTTTGTTCACATTTACGGTCGGCCCCCAAGTGGTTGTGTTTTCGGTGCCAATGGTGTTCAAGGTTCCATTGAACGCAGTGGTTAGGTTCATATTTCGGTTGGGCAGACCCAACGTATAGGATATATTTCCGTTGTGAAAGGTAGAAGCGTTTCCCACCCGAACCACACCATTTTCTTCGTTGGATACATCGGCCAATGCATAATTTAGATTGATGTTGTGCTGCACCTCCTGCTTTTGTGCGAGCACATAATTGATGTTCATATTGGCGTTTTGGGACAACTGCCTATAGCTGATTACCTCTGCTGCGTCGTCCAGTAAATTGTCATCATTAATTATCTCAAATTGGTCCACACGACTATTGGTAAAGTTGGTAAAATTGGAGTAAGACCCGCTTATTGCCAAACGTTCAGATGCATTATACGCCGCATTGATAGAACCAACCATTCTGTTCATGGCCCGCTCCTTCTGATTTTTGAGGTCATCCCTCTGATAACCAACACTAAAACCCAAATTCACCTTTTTATCGAACAAGTTGGTGGTACTATTCAAGGTGATGTTCTCAAAGTCGTTGTTAAAAAAGTATGCCCCCAATGTTTGATAGCCCGGTGCGATGCGTTCGTAGGCCAAACCCAAAACAGATGTTTCAAAGCGATAGTCCAATCCAGCACGTATGGCATCAAAATATTCGGTCGATGCTCGCTCCTTCAACAGCAAGCCGGCCATATGTCCCTTCCATTCGTCCAAAGATACAGCTCTAAGGTCCTGCGTTAGACCAGAAGTGGCGTAGACGGTATGTAGTTGCAAATTTTCGCCAATTTTATAGGTCCCTTCCAAGCTGAGCACCATGTTTTCCTTTCCCGTCAGTTCTTGTTCATTGGGTACCGTACCGATAGAATTGATGTCATCTTTTGCATAAAAAACAATGATTCCAGTGCTGTACCTATCCTGCTCATACCCCACTTTTACCCCATAGCCCATACGCTGAAAGGCAGGAATAGTCTGTGGGTCGCCATCGAATTCTGTGGCTCTCAACAACCTCCCACCCATCGCACTCACCTTCCAAGGCCCTTTTGGGGTCAGCTCCACCCCGCCCCCGGTAAATTGATGCCCATTTAAGGTGTAGGGAGAAAAGCTCATGGCCACACTTCCTACATGGGCCTGTATCCATTTGTATTTTGGGTGCAGACTCAACCTGTTTAAATTAAAGGGCAAATTATAATTGAGTTGGTCCCCTTGGTTGGAATAACTGTAACCAATGGGCATACTGAACTGGTAAAAGGACAGATTCAAATTACCTTGAAGAAAATAGGTGAACGGTTCTCTGGCACTTTCTAGATTGGCATTGTAAAAAACGCCGTTGGAGGAAATACCCCCACTCAATTGAAAGGCCTTGCCCTTGCCCAAAGTTTCCAAATCGACGGTTTGGGCAGATGCGAGACACATAAAGAGGAATGCGCCAAAAGTGGTCCAGTATAATTTTTTAGGATAAACGGACATTCGTAGGATTGAATTTGAAAAACAGCTGTATTTCATCTCTTAAATCCCTTAAAGCACGGAAGATTCTAAACGTGCCTTAAGGGATATACAATAAGCAGCATGAGAAAAATTAGAACTGATGAGATGAAATCAATTGGTTATTTTCATTGATGAATACACGGTTATCCACCACATCAACAAGGTAATTTGGGGTTTTATCCAACAAGTCGATGGTTTTTTCGACCTCGCCAGTGGCTTTATTCAGCATGTAAATGGAATGTTTGGTAGGACTTGTTTCGCTTTTGACCTTAGTCACCAAGATATGATGGTCGCGAGTTTGCTTGGAATTGAAGTATCTGGTGCTTGTTACTTCTAAGATGGGTTGCATGGAAGCGCCATTATCTACATAAAGTCCGGCCACCAGGGAAGTTTGCTGTCCTGCTCCATTTTGGTCCAGCGTATTGCGATATACGCCGTTGGACAAATCGGTAAGCATAGCTATATTTTGAATGGAGCCACCAATGTCCAAATCAACACCCAAAAGTGCACTTCCAGCAAAATCTCCCAAAGCAATCAATGCATTTGTGGAGGATGGAGGGTCGTAGTGGTTAGAGTAAATCAAACTACCCTCTGTGGACAGAAGGGAAACATGCTGATCTGTAAATAGAAAATACCCTTTGTTCTTAATATATTCTGCCTGCAGGGGTGTTTTTTTGGTCACCTTTTCCAAATCGATGTTTTGGGCAAATTGGTCCATATCTCCCGTTGTTAAATCAAATTTATATGCATTTCCATTTTCAAAAATGACAACCTTGTTCTCATCTTCATCAAACGTAACCGCTGGGATAGCACGAAACTTTAGATCCTTTTTCCATACTTCTTTCCCTGTTTCGTAATCGATGATGTTTGAGCGTTCTGTTGAAATATACATGACCCCTTTGTCCGTCAAGCTATTGTAATAAGCGTACCCAACTATTTTGGTGCCCCATACCTTTTTGCCGTTGGCATCTACCCGTTCCATTTGCCCCAATTTTTCTCCCTTGCCAATGGCTATAAAATCGGTTCCGTTGGGAATAACCTCGGTCAATGGGTCCATCTTGTAGCTTTTTTTCCATAGTAAATCATTGGTTTTGGGGTCTATGATATTGAAGCCTTCCGTTTCCACCAAAATCAAATTATCGGTATCATCATCCTTCACCAAATCAATTATATATCCCCTTAGTTTTAGTTTACCCGGGGTAATATCGTTTCCTGTTTTAGGATCAAGGATGGTTAAACGTTTGGACTTTTTGACACCGACATAAATACTGTTGCTGACCGGTGAATAAACCAGAGCTTTTATCTTTTTTTCTGCACCATAGTTCCACAATGGACTTCCATCTTTTGGATCAATCACATAGATTTCGTCATCTATACCAATGATCATATTCCCATCTTGGTCAAATTGTGGTTCGTGGTCTATGAAAGAAACTCCGCCGAAAGTCCTTTGCAACAAGTTTTCTTTGTTTTTACCAACAGGTGTCATCCATTCTTCGGTCCAAGTCCTGAGGCTGAATTTCATGAGATACCTCATCTTGTCCTGAACCAACTCGAACAAGATCATGGCCTGTTCCGGATATACCGTAAACCCTTTTACTTTGTAATCATTTTCCTTTGTATCAAATAAAATATCGCCATTGCTGGAGTTCATAAGAACACCGCGCTGCTTACCCAAAATGGAAGTGTATTCCACATAGAACATCGGCAGTTCTGGAATATGCAATAAGGTATTTTTGTCCACTGCTTTGAGCGTCTCGTTGAACCAAACTTCGGCCCCGGTGTTATTATCCAAAGCCATGAGACCTTTATCCCCGGCAGCTAAGATCAGACCATCATTGGTCTGTTCTATCCAGCCTACTTTGTAAAGTTTTTCATTTAGGTTGATTTCCCAGAGTTTTTCTTGGGCCTGTGTGGTAGTAATCCACAATGCCAATAGTAGCATTAGGTGTTTGTTACGTAGCATAAGTATAATTTTTAATGGTTAATACTTATTTCTTCCATACTTATTTTTGGAAGAAAATTGATTTAGGGGGTTATGCTGCGTTTTTGATATTGATGGTTTAGCTCATATACTGTTGATTTTATGGTATGGATTGAAAGGTGAAAATAGTAATCCTGTTTGTTGATTATAGCACCATCCAACATACCGTGGCAAAACTTATGAAGAAGCTGCCTCTGGGTTTTGAAACTTGTATTTACGACTCATCTATTATATTGTTTAATCATTTTTTGCTCACTCTTATATGGCACGAGCCTAGAGGCTCGCGCGAGCGGGGGGTCAATAATGGTTTATTTTTCATATCCTTCATTTAGTTCCTTTAATTTATTGTTGTAAAACCCACATTCCCATTCACAGTTCTCTTTGATTTTTTCTTCTTCTGATTGGAAGGTCTTCCTATCAATCTCTGACCATTTGTCATAGCCTGCTTTTTGCTCAAAAAGTACTACCGTATAAGGATAGGTTGGATGATAAGAGGTATAAACAATATCTTTTTCACCCCCCCCTGAAGTCTCCGCTTTTAAATACTTTTGGTCAATGTAAAAAGCCCATTTGTGGTAATCATTCAACTTTGATGAGTCTTGACTTTTATATAAATCTTCAACAAACCAATCTTCAGGATATGGCATTTCTGGATACTTTTCTTTTGCCTGTTTCACCCACCAATCTCCTCCGTTTTTATGAATCATATATACCTGAGCATTTCCAAAGGGATTTTCTGATTCAAATGACTCACCATAATAGCATCTAAACCTAATCATTCCATTTTTTCCCGCAGAATATTTAAGGTCTCCGTTATTATTTATAAAATTCATTGGAGCATAGTTTTCCTTTTTGGTTTGTACACAACTATTTACAGATAAAACCATTGACCAAACAATCAAGATTCTCTTTATCACTTGTTGCTTTCCTTGACTTTTTGTTTGATAAAATTGCTTTCCCATTCAGAAGATAAATAGTAGCTTCCTTTTTCATCACTTGTTTTGATTTCATTTCCTTCACTATCTGTTTTATAGGTAATACTATCGATGGCAGTCCACTCAGAATTTCCTGCTTTCTGCTCAAATAGTATTACGACTATCTTAGAGTTCTTTTTAGGGTAGTAAGAAGTAAATTCTCCTCCCTCAGCTGATTCCAATTGGGGTTCCAGATATTTTTTGTCAATGAAGAATGCCCATTTATGATAGCTATCTGACCAACTTGAATCATTTTCTATTAATGAAGTTGCGTAAAATCCTTCCGCATAATAGTTGTCAGGAAATTTTTTCTTTGCCTGCTTTACCCACCAGTTTCCACCATTTTTATGGATTAGATAGATATCTGCATTCCCAACATTATTATTCTTGACCCTAAATGAAGTTTCTAAGTGAACAACACCTTTAGAATTGGCTGAAATATTTCTTGCACTGTTCATAATATCTTCAGATAACTTAGAGATTTCTTTTGTGGCTTGAGCGCATGATATAAGTATGCCTGTAAAAAAACCTAATAAAATAATTTTTGCTTTTTCCATTTTACGTTCTGTTTTAGTCAGTTATTGGACGGAAATATCCAACCCATCCATCGTGTCCATTTAAGGTACCACTATTATATTTATAGGTTGAAACTCTAGTACATCTTGTGCAGATATCATCATTATCACCACCACTCCATACCAAAGCCTCTAAAATTTCAACATCTCCTGAAACAGAATCGAACGATTTGACAATACCAGTGTGACCTGCCGGGGGATTTCGGTCATTATCTCGCCATAAAAAAACGTCACCTGGTTGAATATCAATAAAATCTGATTCCTTACTTCCTTTTATAAACTGTAACTTATCAACATACTTTAACCTAAAATCATAAGTTACCATTTCTCCTGTATGAAAGTAAGGTACTTCATCAAACAATCCCAGAGCTTTTAAATATCGGCTAACGAACTCACTACAGTCCATTTTTGCCAATGCTTCTTCCGTTTCTGCGGTTCTTAAATAATCCGGCGGTTCATTGCTTTCCTGTTCATAAGGTATGTGAGCCTCAGCAATAGCAAGCATTTCATTTAAAGCTAAAGCGATTACATCTTCTTCCTTGTTAATTTCATAACCCCAAGGATCCATTACATTATTTATATGATGCTGTGTTCTGTCCGGATCATCACAGACTAGGGCGAAGCGTTCTCCAGTTAGAAAAGGATTTAGTTTTATTTCCTTTTGCTTAATAGCATCAATAACATCCTGCACTTTGGCAGGAAAAAACAAACCAAACTCTGCAAAATGTAGTATGTAATAAAACTTTCCTGCGGTAATATTTTCGGTGACCTTTTTTGCGCTTCGTCCTGTATAGCTTACTTTCATTTGTCGTCGGGCATCAAGTTTAATCAAGTTAATCCTTATATCGTGCCAAGTAGGACTATCTTGAGCACTTAAAAAAACGGTTTCGATGTTTCCGAGTTTGTTGTAGGCTTCTTCAATGGCAGAGGATAACCTTTCAGTGTACTGATTCTTTAAGTTTCCCAAAACATCCCAAATCATTTTTTCATATTCATTAAAAGTTTCATTATATGCCTTGTCATTATTGGCCAGTTCAACTGATTTTTGATCAACGATTTCCTGTACTGAGTCAATTGACTGGGTATCCCAAGCCAGACTGTCTCCAGATTTCAAAGTTTTTATTTGTTCTTTTAAGTCCTCGACTTCTTTGTTTTTGGCCTTCCAAGTTGCGAGTTTAATTTTGAACTCCTCAAACTTTTTCATTGGGGCTTCCAAACTTTCTTCTTTCAACGCTAGGAGTTTTTTTATGTCCAATTCATTGGATTTATATATGGGTATTTCAGCATCTATCTGCTTTAAATCTATACGCACTTTTACGTCCTTGTCATCTGAAGTAGCAAGATGAAGATAGTAGGTGGCCGTTTTCTTTTTCGTGGTTTTTACTTCCCTCATCAAGGTTTCCATACTGGTGTAAATGGTATCCTTGGGTATAGGGGACGCATGGCATATAAAGCCCCAGCATAATAGGGCAAAGAAGGTTAAGTTTTTCATTTTCTAAAAGAGTTTGGTAGATAGGGCTATTTTTTCTGTAATGGTTTCAATGAGTATTTCTTTAACTTCAAAAATCAGTTCACTTCTTTTTACGTTCTCTTCCAATCGGTTGTAGATATAAACACCCAACTTTTCACCTTCATTCTCCAATAAATTGCCCAGTTCTTGGGTGCCTTCGTCTGTTTGAAGGTTTGTGGATATATAGTTCAACATCTGCCAACGTTCATATTCAAAATGTTGTAACAAATCCTGTTCACTAGTGGTAGCTGCAACTGGCTGCAACGCATTGGTTAATTGGTCCAAACCGGAAGCATTCAACTCCATAGTTTCGCCCGTTTCGGTTACCACAATGCTTTCTTCTCCAAATTGATGCAATCCATTGTTCAAGTTATCGTCACTTTCGCGCACAATTTCCTTTAAAGCATCCTTGATGATGGAAGCATACGCCTTTAAGAAATCGTCCCTCTCCTTCTCTGCATCTTTAAGTTCGTTCTGTGCGGCTTTAAAATCATTTTTTGCTTGATCGGCCAATTCTTGATTTCCATTCGCAATCGCTGAATCATACTGCTCCTTGGCAGTGTCCATTTTTTCAGTGGCTGACTGTAGTTTTTCAGCGATGGGTTCTGGAAGTTCTTCTTGAGCTTGTTGCACCAGCATTTCGGTCAACGTTTTGATGTTCTCTCTTGTGGCACTATCAATGCCAATGTTTGATAGCAACTCGACCAATTGGGCCAAAGTCATTTTTATATCCGCAATCGCCTGATCCACATCCACAATCCCAGACCATTCAGCATCATAACTGGTCTCCACCATGCCTTCCACCAATTGGTAGTCGGTGTTGATCTTGATGTTCTCGAACTCCACCCGTATTCGGCTGAATTTGCCAATGTTCACGTCACCTCCACTCACTACATTGGCCACATCGACCACTTCCTTGATGCTTTCCAAAAATGGTAGGGTAATGTAGCCCCAGCCCGTATAATAGCCGTTGCTTCCCATTGCTGCCCTGACCACCACCGGAAAATCCCCCGCCGTAAACACTTCGTTCATCCCAAGGTTCAACAAAGGCTCTTGGTTGCCGATCTCAATCTCGGGCGGGATGCCACAATTGTAATAGGCCATCTCGTCCTCGGTGGGCGTGGTAAACTCGTGGATGGGCGAGAACGAAAGCCCGTCCCCACTACCTTCTCTCCCTCCGGGAGAGACCAAGAGGGGACTACAATCCCCACCTACCCTAAACTCGTAAACGGTGCCGGGTTCCAAGTTGCGTATGATCGCTTCGTTCGTCCGCGACCACAGCCCAAACCAATCCCCATCGCCATAGCCTTTTTTGCGGTACTGTACCCGATAACGGAGCTGTTCTCCTGTTTGCCAAGTGATTCGCACCGTTCGCGCATTCTGCGCTTCCGACAGCACAAAGCGGGGCGGGTGGCAGTCGGCACGGTAGGTAAAATGATACACCTCGCTCATCCCATTGTTGCGGAACAGGGAGGTCTCGGTAAAGCCGTCGCTCACAAAGGCGCGTACCTGCCAGCCGTAGGTCCTGCCCTCCAAAAGGGGCGTCTGTGCCGGGCCGTAGTGCAGCGTATTGGCAAAGGTGGTGGTCTGGTACAGTGGCGGTGCGGCAAAAAAACTGGCCTGCGGGTCCATGCCCGTGTCCCACAGTTCCTTTAGGGTGAACTCGTACTGTACCCCAGCGGCGTTGATGTGCCTTGGGGTCCAGTTGAAAATGAGGTTCTGCGGCTGCTGTGCCGTCACCACATCGCCACGGAAGGGAACGTTGAGCAGGGGCGGGTCGTTGAGCTGTAGGTAAATATTGGCGCAGCTATTATTGGAGATGCGCTGTCCCGAGAACTGGTCGTACACCTCAAAGCAGAAACGGTACTGCCCTTCGGGCAACTGCTGCCCGTACTGCTGCGGACTGATGCCGATCAAATTGTTCAGCTCAAAGTAGGGCCTAAGGTCGAAGTTGGACAACCGCAGGTTGACCCCACCATTGAGCACAATGGGCGGGGCGCCCGCCACAAAGTCCACCGTCCGAAAACTGATTCCCGGGCCTTCCACGTTCATCCGCAAGCGCACACGTCTACCGGATTCCATGGCATCGGTGAGCAATAGGTTCACAAAAAGCTTTTCACGGGTGCTGGTAGCGTAGTCGGACTGGATAAGCCGGGTAAACTGACCCACCTTCGCCGGATGAAACTGACCATGGCAAATGGACTGCCCAGATTTGATCTATCCTTGGGTTAAACTTAGTTTTTATTTTTCAATTTTCTTCTCAT